>Ga0154452_1003_pt1 | contig 31599 bp, 24 predicted proteins | sample RifGroC2_FD_105645 | JGI IMG/M metagenome (GOLD analysis project Ga0154452, IMG submission 105645) | Syntrophus sp. GWC2_56_31 | reverse complement strand
CTTAAACGTTCCCGTTCATCAACTTTTGGGCGGGAAGAGTAGAGATTCCATCCCTCTCTCGTGGATGGTGGGCATCAATTCCACGGCAAAGATGGTAGAAGAATGTCGAAGATTTTGGGAGATGGGGATCAGGGCGTTTAAGATAAAGGCCGGTCTGGATTTTGCGGGGGACCTCGAAAAATTCAAGGCAATTCGCCAAGAACTCGGGACGGATGCGCTCCTCTATATCGACGCGAACCAGGGATATAAATCGACAAAAAAAGCGGTAAGGTTTATCCGACAACTCGAAGAAAGTGGCCTGGCCTGGGTCGAAGAGCCCTTTCCAGTGGAGAATAAGCGAGACCGTTTAGAAGCTTCGCGTGCCATTTCCGTTCCGATGATGGGAGATGAGAGCTGTATGACGCCGACCAGTGTTGCCCAGGAACTGGCGTTAGGTGCGCTCGGGATCGTTTTGGTAAAGATTGCCCGCACGGGGTTTTATAAAACCAAGAAGATTATTTACCTTTGCCAAGAAGCGGGAATCCCCTGCATGATTGGCAGCCAGGGGGATTCGTCTATCGGAGCGGCGGCAAGCGCTCATGTCGCTGTTGCGTTTCGCAATATCCTGTTTCCGGCCGAAGTATCTTACCATCTTCGCATGCAGGGGGACTTGCTGAAGTCGCCGTTGTCAATCTGCGGGGGAGAATTGGTGGTACCCGAAGGGCCTGGCCTGGGAGTCGAGATCGATGAGGATGCTCTTAAAAGCTATGGAAGAATCGAAAAATGAGCATACGAAAACAGTGAAACCAAAAGCCAGAAAGGAGAAGGACGGTGGCCAGATTTAAAAATTATATTCCTCATGGAGTCATCCCAGCTCTGATATTGCCTTTCAAAGAGAGCGACCTGAGTATCGATGAGGAGGCTTATCGAGAGCACGTTCGCTTTGTCGGCTCGACGAAAGGCATTTCAACGGTCATGATAACAGGCCAGTCCCAGGAGGCGTCGGCGCTCACTTTTGAGGAACAGAAGCGTGTCATCGCGATAACCATGGAAGAAGTTGGGGATCGACTGCCGGTGGTTCCAGGGGTATATACGGATTGCGGCAGGGATGCCGGACGATTGGCCCGCATGGCAGAAGACGAAGGGGCGTCCGGCCTGCTCATTTTTCCTCCGGCTCCTTTTGTACGAGGTTCCCAGCTAAGACCCGAAATGGCTATCGCGCACTTTAAAAGTGTCGCCGATGTCACGGATCTCCCGATGATTGCCTTCCAGTACGAAATGTCCACCGGCCAGGGATATCCCCTGGAAACGATTATCCGACTGGCTGAGGAAATTCCGACGTTTGCTGCCATCAAAGATCGCAGCAATAGTCCGGTTCTCCATGAGCGTCATATCCGGGTGTTGCAAAATCTCTCGCGGCCGGTCAATGTGCTTACAACCCACAGCGCCTGGCTGATGTCCTCTCTGGTCCTGGGGTGTAACGGGCTGCTTTCCGGTTCGGGGAGCATCATCGCAGACCTTCAGGTGGCTCTCTGGCAGGCCGTTCAGAACAATGATTTGAAGCAAGCGCGTTGCATCAATGATCGTATTTACCCGCTGTCTTCAATTTTTTATAGTGACCCGCTCCTGGACATGCACAATCGGATGAAAGAAGCCCTTGTCCTGTTAGGGAGGATACCTTCCGCGGCCTGCAGGCTGCCCTGGGTCCGGGTTAGCGCCAAGGAAGTGGAGCGCATACGGACGGCTCTTCGCCAAGCGGGGATACGTCCGGAGGGGGCGCTGTAGAAACAACGATGGACTCAAGATTCTTTGTGAAATTTATCAGCCTTGGCGCCGCCTATACAATATATGCCAAAGGAGCAAGGCAAATTTTCGGTGATGTCGAGGGCGTAAAAATGGAAGGAACCCCCGCTTTTAGTGGTCTCGTACATGCCGGCAAAGCAGCGTGGAGGAGAGATAAGTGAATAAAATCATCGTAACCGTGGCTGTCATCGGTTCAAGACCCAGCAGGGAGCAGAATCCCCATATCCCATTGACCCCTGAAGAGATTGCCGATTCCGCCTACGAGTGTTTCAACGAGGGCGCCAGTATCGTTCATGTCCACGTACGGGATCTGAAAACTTATAAACGCTCGATGGATACGCAGCTTTATGCCCGTGTCATGGAACGGTTGCGGGCCAGGTGCCCCATGATCATCAACTTGACCACGGGCGTGGGAGGACAGTTGGCCTTGGGGCTCGACAATCAGCCCGATATGGGTAACTCTCTGATGGCAAGCCCCGAGAAGCGGGTCGAGCACGTTCTTCAACTCAAACCGGATTTATGCTCACTCGACATAGGCAGCTTAAATACCCGTTCAGGCGTGGCCATCAATTGCGAGCCGGTAGTCGATAAAATGGCCGAATTGATCAAGAAAAGTGGAGTAAAACCCGAAGTGGAAATCTTTGACTTCGGAAATATCCAGATCGCACAGCGTTTGATCAAATTGGGCCTGATCGAGAAGAATGCCCATTTTCAGTTGTGCATGGGTACAAAGATGGGCGTACCCGCCACCCCCAAGATGGCCGTCACACTTTCGGAGGCGCTTCCTCCCGGGGTCACCTGGTCAATCTTCGGGGTTGGGATGGCACAGTTCCCCATGGTGGCAATGGGGGTTTTGCTTAATGGTCATGTGCGCGTGGGATTTGAGGACAACCTATACCTGAGAAAGGGGCAATTGGCCAAAAGCAATGCCGAGCTAGTAAGACAGGCGATCCAGATCATTCGGAGTCTGAATAGGGATGTTGCCTCCGTTGCCGAGGCCAGAGAGGCGCTATCGCTTTGTTCGATGAAACAGTAACTCATCAGGTCCTTCGCTGATAGGATTTACAGGATGAGCACGATTCTATACTTTTTTACTTGCATTCGTAGAGGGAAGGTAGGATATTATACTCGCCAGTCAATTGTGGCTCCATGGAGGAGCTGCCCAAGTGTTCAGTCAAAAAAAATGAGGGGGTATGTTATGAGAAAAGTAGCAAAAGGTGTTCTGTTGTTCATTGCAGGTATCGGATTGCTGACCTTTCCGCTTCAGGATATCGATTTGGCTGGAGCGGCGGATCCAGACTACCCGACAAAACCAATTACTTTAATAATCGCCTTCGGGGCGGGAGGCACCACCGACTTGACCGCTCGCGCCTTTGGTGAAGCTGCCGGCAAGATTTTGGGACAACCGTTTGTCTACGTCAACAAAGCGGGGGCTGGAGGTACCCTTACAGCCATGGCGGTCGCCAGTGCCAAACCGGACGGCTATACCATGGGCACATGCACGCCTTCGAATGTCCTTGTAGCCCCTTTTTCGGATGCATCGCCTTATAGAGATCTTTCTCGTTTTACCTTCGTCGCCAACTATGCGAATTATATCTATCCCCTGCTGGTGAAGAGTGACGCTCCCTGGAAAAACTGGAAAGAATTTATAGAATGGGCCAAAAAGAACCCGAGGGCTGCGAAGATAGCTATCACCGGCGCGAGATCGGTTGCCTCTCAGGGTCTTGTCTTATGGCAACTTGAGCAAAAAGAACAGGTGGAATTTACCTATATCCCCATGACATCGAGCGCCGATATACTCAACGCCACGCTTGGCGGCCATGTGACCATGTATGGATCCACCGCAGATGCTGTGAATAACGTCTATATAAAAGAAGGCAAACTGCGAATTCTATCGTATTTGAGTAACGAGAAGCTGCCGGGCTATGAGAATATCCCGTCGTTACAGGATATGTACGGATTCGGCATCCCCAACTTGTTGGGCATTTTTACCCCCAAGGGGCTCCCCGACAATGTATTGAAAAAACTGGAGGATGCCTTTGCCAAAGCGGTAAAGGATCCTGATTTCGTCAGTACAATGAAGCGACTTTATACGCCGGTTGTCTATATGAACATGGCACAAATGAACAAATATATTAATGACATGTACAAGCCAACGGGTGAAATAATGAAGGTCCTCAAAGCTGAAGAGGCAAAAGCGAGGAAGTAGAGGGATCATAGGAAGTTCATCAGCACCAGCTTCATGAATGGGCGATGTGGAATTCTATATCGCCTTGATGTTTGTAGCCCAACCTTTGACCGAAGTTGCTCTTAAGTTCGGTCCGGCGGAATTCTTTTCCCTGATGATTCTGGCCTTGACCATGTCGGTCTATCTTGCCCATGGTTCAGCCGTTAAAGCCATGATCATGATCGCTTTCGGGTTTTGTTTAAGCCAAATCGGGTAGGATGCGATCACAACCCAAGGCAGATTTACGTTCGGGATTCTGGAATGGGTTACTTCCTTAATAAGGGCGCATACGAACCCGCCCCTTTAGTCCTTGCGTTTATACTTGGGCCTATTATCGAGAACTTTTTACGCCAGACTCTTAATTGCATCGAGAGGGGATTTTTCTGTATTTATATCACGACCTATTTCCGCCGTGAGTTTGGGTTTTGCGGTATTGATCTTCCTGGTTTCGATCATATGGAAAAGGCGCAGAACCGTATAGCCCTGCGGCGGTGTCGGCTTAGGCGGTTTATTATTTGCGTGCATTCGCGGAGGAGGGGAGGATCTACAAATCGACAGCTCGCCGGTCAATCGTGGCTCCATGGTGGAGCTACCTGAGTAGGCGCAAGAAAGGGAGGGATTCGAATGAAGAAAATTTTTCTAACAGGGCTCATTTTGGGAAGTTTCTTTACTGCATGGATGGCAGCTGCCCCTTGTATGGCTCAGGAAAAATTTCCAACCAAGCCCATCACATTGCTCGTGGGTTTTGCTGCCGGAGGTACCGGAGACCTGCCGCTTAGATTTTTGGCTGACTCTGCCTCTAAGATTCTCGGCCAACCTGTTGTTGTGATTAATAAGGAAGGCGGCGGGGGAACCGTCGCACTGGGCGAGCTCAAGAACTCAAAGCCCGACGGTTACACCATATGCTTCTTGTCCACCGGCGGGGTCATAAGTGCCAATATGCGGAAAATTCCCTATCACCCGATCGCAGACCTCGAGCCAATTATTCAACACGGGTCGAGTCCCTACGGGCTGGTGGTACGGAGCGATTCGCCTTTCAAGACTTTAAAAGATTTTATCGCTTATGCAAAAGCGAACCCCGGAAAGGTGACCTACAGCCATGCCGGTGCCGGCACCCCACAACATCTGGTGATGATCCGGTTAGGGGAAGCTGCAGGGGTTGAATGGACGGATGTCCCTATGGGGGGTGGAGTCCCGGCTATCACAGCCCTTCTGGGAGGGCATGTCACGGCTGCCGCGCAGGCCACGGAGTGGGGACCGTATGTCGATTCGGGGCAGCTTCGACTGCTCGCGTCTTTCATGGAGAAGAGGATAGAGCGTTATCAGCAGGGTCCGACCCTCATCGAGCAGGGTTACGATATCGTTGCCCCCAGCCTGTACAGTGTTGTTGGTCCCAAAGGGATTCCGAAGGACAGAGTTCAAATGATTCATGATGCTTTTTATAAAGGGATGGAGCTGCCCAAATATAAAGAGGTCTTGAAAAACCTCAATATGACCTTCGCCCACAGAAATCCTCAAGAGCTTGGTAAATATATAGAAGAGCTGTATGAGAGCAGCGGCAAAGCCGTAGCAAAAATCAAAAAGAAATGACGGAAAGGGGTGGGTATTCCCCCGACGAAGGTTTTTCGGACAGTCGTTCATCCCCCATCATCATGTCGGGGTAACCTGAGTCAGGGGGATACCCTCTTCACGTGAATGAAATAACGCGGGGAGGGGAGATGGTCGGGTCTTGCTCCTCCCCGATCTGAAAGGAAAGACGCAATTAAACGTCATGACTTGATCACCAGTACGATCTTTTTCTGCATCGGCTTATTTATTGTTCTCAATTCACCTCAATTTGAACTCGGGAGTATGAAGAGGCCAGGCTCCGGCTTCATGCCTTTTTTTTCGGGTCTATTGATCTGTGGATTCGCGGGCTTAACATTCCTTTATGCCTTTTTCAACAAATCGAATCGGGTCGAAAAAATTTGGGCTACCGTGCAGTTTCGGCGACTCATTTTCTCGGTCATCATGCTTGTATTATATGCGATCCTTTTAGAATCGATCGGTTTTATTATGGATTCGTTCTTTCTGATTCTGCTTCTCTGCCGGTACTCGGGTTCTCAGCAATGGGGGAAAAGTATTTTATGTGCGGCGTTGAGTTCGATCATCTCGTATCTCTTGTTCGAAATATTCCTTAAGGCGCAACTTCCCAAAGGGGTGCTTGGATTTTAGTATGAGTCTTCTCGATCAAATATTCATGGGATTTAATGTGGCGTTCCAGCCGCTGAATCTCTTATTCTGTTTTATCGGGGTTCTGATGGGAACCCTCGTCGGTGTTTTACCTGGACTGGGACCGGTTGCTTCGATATCTCTTTTGCTGCCGGTCACTTTTCACATGGACCCTGTTTCTGCAATCATTATGTTATCGGGGATCTATTATGGAGCCATGTATGGCGGATCCACCACATCCATCTTGGTAAACATTCCAGGAGAAGCCGCCTCCGTGGTCACCTGCATCGATGGGTATAAAATGGCTCGACAGGGGCGGGCGGGCCCGGCGTTGGGCATCAGCGCCTTTGGAAGTTTCATCGCCGCGACATTCAGCACTATCGTTTTAATGTTCATGGCGCCGCCCCTTGCAAAGATGGCCCTTAGATTTGGACCACCCGAATATTTTTCACTGATGGTTTTGGGATTGACCCTATTAACGTATCTCTCATCGGGCCCAATGAGCAAGGCGTTGCTGATGGCAGGAGTCGGCCTTTTTTTAGGGACCATAGGGGTGGATAGCTTGACAGGAACAACCCGATTTACTTTTGATATTCCCGTCCTGATGGATGGCGTTGGCCTTGTCCCCGTGGTGATGGGAATTTTTGGGGTGGGGGAAGTTCTACAAAATTTGGAACTCGCTATCAAACGGGACATTCATGTAACAAAGATCAGCCACTTACTCCCGACACACCAGGACTGGATACAGTCCAAAGGGGCTATTACGCGAGGAACCCTTATCGGCTTTTTCTTGGGGATACTCCCCGGGGGGGGTGCCATCATCGCTTCCTTCGCATCATACGCCATTGAGAAGAGATGCTCCAAGACACCTGAGAAATTTGGCACCGGAATGATCGCAGGAGTAGCCGGTCCGGAAGCAGCCAATAATTCAGCCGCGGTCGGCGCCTTCATCCCTCTGCTGACGCTCGGGATTCCTCCCAATGCAGTGATGGCGATTTTGATGGGGGCTTTGATGATCCATGGAATTCAACCCGGCCCCATGCTCATTTCCCAGCACCCTAATTTATTTTGGGGCGTGGTCATTAGTATGTACGTCGGAAATGCCATGCTGCTGGTTTTGAATCTTCCCCTCATCGGCCTCTGGGTAAGGGTGTTGCGGGTTCCTTATACCATACTCTTCCCTTTGATTTTGCTTTTTTGCTTAATCGGTTCATACACAATGAAAAACAATGTATCGGATATATTTGTCATGATCATTTTCGGAGTCATTGGCTATTTGATGAGGAAATACAGATACGATGCTCCTCCATTGGTACTGGCCCTTGTCTTGGGAACAATGATGGAAGAGTCGCTTCGCCGTTCCCTGCTTATTTCAGGTGGAAGTCCCTTCATCTTTTTTCAACGTCCTATTTCAGCCGTTATCATACTGGGCGCCATCTTCATGTTGGGTTCATCACTGATTCCCGGGTTAAGAAAGAAAAGGGAGAAAATTGAAAAAATCATCTCGGAGGGAGAAGACAATGAAAAAGTTGGAAAAATCAAAAGTATTGGGTAGGATCATCCGCCAGGACAATCCGGAAGAACTCGTCACACCCACCTGGACAGTGGTTCGCAATGCCATTCGCGCAGGCAATGTTGATGAAGCACTCGCCTATCTGGATTACGGTTACACCGAAGCGAAGATGATGCACGATAGCATGTGTTCATTTGTGGAGCAAACTTTCACTCACCTTGCCGCCTTCGGCGAGGAGGAGATCTATAAGGTTCTGAGAAACAGATACGAGCCGGTCATGCGTCGCTGGTTGGCCGATACACCCGGATTGAAGGAGTCGCTCGAGAGGGCCGTTGAGTTCCAGAGGGGGCACGGCGGGCATACCGCGATCGTTGAAGAGCCGGACAGGTATGTTGTCACGTGCGACCCGTGCGGCAGTGGCGGCCAGCTCAGGAGAACGAAAGATGTGGGGAAAACAAAGAAGGCCTACCCCTGGGCATGGGGGAAGAGCGGTGTCCCCTATTACTGTGTTCATTGCAGTGTGATGTGGGAGATTCTTCCGATTGAACTACGCGGGTTTCCGGTAAGGATTAACCTCATAGGGGATACGCCTTCAGATCCATGTGTCCATCTCTATTATAAGAAGCCGGAGTTGATCCCCGAGGAATATTTTACAAGGGTTGGTCAAAAACCTAAATTGGCAAAGACTTCCGGTAAGGGGAAAAAGGTCTAAAAGGTCAACGGACGGAGGCAACGACATGCAAGCAGACAAAACACTATCCAATCCTTATTTCCCCAATCTCTTCCAGAGCGGGAAGATAGGGGGAGTCAGACTGAAGAACCGTATTGTGATGTTACCAATGGGGACAGCGCATGCGAGCGCGATTGGCGAAGTAACCGATAAAACCATTGCCCACTACGAGGCGAGGGCCAGAGGCGGGGCAGGCTTGGTCACCATTGGGTATGTCGCATTCATGGGTCGAGAGATACCCAACGGCTTGCAATTTGATGGGGACTGGTACATCGACGGTCACGCAGATCTGGTTGAAGCGGTTCATGCCGCCGGCGCCCGGATTGCCATACAACTGAATCATGGCGGTAGTCGTATGAACCAATCCTGCGTTGAAGGAAAGCAAATGGTTTCCTCGTCGGCTGTTGCCCGCTATTACTTGGGTGAAGTGCGATATCCGGAGCCAAGGTCATTGAGCAAAGCTGAAATCTACGAGATCATAGAGCGCTGGGCACAAGCAGCAAGAAGGGCAAAGAAGGCGGGTTACGACATTATCGAGTTGCACGGGGCTCATGGCTATTTGGTCGGGAGTTTTTTATCGCCCTTCCTCAACAAAAGGACGGATGAATTCGGCGGAAGCCTCGAAAACCGAATGAGATTCGCAAAAGAACTGCTACTCAGGGTTAAATTTGAAGTGGGGAAGGATTACCCGGTAGGGATACGTTTGAGCGGGGAAGAGTTCTGGCCGGGCGGAATCACAATTGCGGAATCCCCCATTATGGCCAGGATGATGGAGGAAGCCGGCGCAGCCTACATATCGGTGAGTTGTGGCACCCTGGAATCTAAGCTCGGTACCGGGGATGTCATGCGCAGCAAGGAGGGATGGAAGGTGTACATGTGGGAGGCCATCAAGAAAGCCATAACCATCCCAATCATATCCGGAGGGAATATTAAAAACCCCTCCCTCGCCGAGACTGTGCTTGCAAACCGGCAGACAGACTTTATTGGGTTGGCAAGACCATTTCTGGCCGATCCGGACTGGCCGGACAAGGCTCGAGACGGCAGGGTGGAAGATATTCGCCTGTGCGTATCGTGTAACGAGTGTCACCCCGGAGCGTCCCGGCTGGCAGGCAGGGTCACATTGCGCCACTGCTCCGTAAACCCGGCCTTAGGACGGGAGCGGGATTTCGGCAACATTCGTCCCGCCAAAATACCAAAGAGGGTGATGATTATCGGTGGAGGACCTGGAGGAATGGAGGCAGCCAGGACCGCTGCTTTAAGGGGTCATGATGTCACTCTGTATGACAAAGGCACCGAACTTGGCGGCGGTCTTCTCCTAGCGGCAGCTCCCCCGGGGAAGTATAATTGGCTTGGCTTTCGTAACTATCTGGCGACCCAGCTGAAAAAACTCGGGGTGAAGGTGGTTTTGAATATTGATGTCGGCCAAGAACTGGTGCGTGATGCTAAACCCGATGCGGTCATCGTTGCAACGGGCGCTCAACCGCTTGTGCCCCCGATTCCTGGCGCCAACGGCGAGAAAGTCTTGAGCGGATGGGATATTTTGAGAGGTAAGACGATAAAAGAGAAGCAGGTATTGGTTCTTGGCGGCGGCATGGTCGGCTGCGAGACTGCCGAGCACCTGGCTGAAAAAGGCCATGAGGTAACCGTTGTAGAGATGCTGCCTCGCCTTGCAGGCGAAATGGAACCGCTTAATCGAATGGCACTGCTTGACCGCCTTGTCGAGCTGAACATACGATCTCTCGTTGGTAGGAAAGTGACCGCGATTCAAGATGACGGTGCGACCGTTGTTGATATAAACAGTGGAGCCGATGAACATATTCAAGCTGGTCAAATTGTCCTGGCTATGGGCGCCAGGGCGTTAGACCAAATTGCCGAAGCCCTGGAGGGGAAGGTGCCTGAGATTTACAGGGTAGGCGACTGCATGTTGCCCGCCAGAGTGATCGATGCTGTGTACGAGGGGGCTATTTCAGCTTACCAGCTCTAAGTGTTCTTCACATTCGCACGAATGAATGTGACAATATCCTCCGTTGATGTTCCGGGTTGAAAGATCGCTTTGATCCCGGCTTTCTTCAGCTTCGGGATGTCATCGTTAGGGATGATGCCGCCACCAAAAACGAGGATGTCTCCCGCGCCTCTTTTTCTCAGTATCTCAACGACTTTAGGGAAAAGAACCCCGTGCGCACCGGAGAGGGATGAGAGACCTATGATATCGACCGCTTCCTGAATGGCTGCCTGGGCAATTTGGTCAGGGGTCTGCCGTATCCCCGTATAGATCACCTCCATCCCGGCGTCTCTCAGAGCCCGTGTAATAATCTTAGCCCCGCGGTCGTGGCCGTCCAGCCCGGGTTTTCCTATCAGCACTCGAATCCTGCGATCCATAAGTCCTCCTCGTACATGATGCATCATATGCCTTCACAACGTTTCACCATAATGCCTAAGCAGCACTGAGACACGGAAACTACACCGCCCCAGGCATGGATCGGTACTCTCCTGCAACCTCCCGGATGACATCGCAGATTTCTTGTACGGTGGCATACGCTTTTACAGCCGCGAGGATAGGCTCTACCAGGTTCGTCTTCTCTCCAGCCGCCTTTCTCAAATCCCCCAGTCGCTCCCTCACGGCCCTGTTATCCCGTTCCTTCCTGAGCCGTTTAAGACTCTGGATCTGTTTTTTCTCTGTCGAGGCCTTGACCTTGAATGTACGGATTTTGACCTCTTCGCGTGAAGTAAAGCGGTTGAGTCCCACAACCACCCTCGACCCGTTTTGAATCTCCATCTGGGATTGATAGGAATGATCGGCAATCTCTCTTTCGATAAACCCATTCTCGATGGCGGCCACTGCTCCTCCCATCTCATCGATTTTTTTGAGATATTTTTTCACTCTCGTCTCGATTTCGTTCGTCAATGTCTCCACATAGTAAGAGCCGGCCAACGGATCAACGGTTCTGGTAATTCCGCTTTCATAAGCGATCACCTGCTGGGTCCGAATGGCGATCATCTCTGCCTCCTCCGTGGGTATGGCATATGCCTCATCATAGGAAGAGGTTCTCAGAGACTGACTTCCGCCTAAGATGGCAGAAAGGGCCTCGATTGTGACCCTGGCGATATTGAGCAGGGGCTGCTGTGCCACGAGTGTCCCCCCAATCGTCCCGCTGTGATGCCGAAAGAGAAGGGATTCGGCTTTTTTTGCGCCATAATTATTCATCATTTCAGCCCACATCCTCCGGCTCGCCCTCAATTTCGCGACCTCCTCGAAGAGGTCCATGTGGGCTCCGAAGTGGACGCGGATCATCGGAGCGATGTCATCTATGGCCACCCCTCGCTTTAAAGCCAGCTCGATGTAAGCAATGGCGTTTGCAAACGTGAAGGCAACCTCTTGCACTGCGTTCGCACCTGCGTCTCGATAATGATAGCCGGAAACCATCAGGGGCTGCCAATTGGGGAAGCGCTTTGCCGAATACTCAATCGCGTCGACAGCGAATTCAAGGGAAGGCCGGGGCGGAAAGATCTGGGTTCCCCGGGCGACGAACTCTTTCAGGACGTCGTTCTGTATGATGATCTGTGTTTGACCGGGATCGGCCTCCTGCTTTTCGCATAAAGCGATGAACATCGCCAAGGCAACAGGCCCGATTGCATTTGCCGTGGTGCGGATATGTTTTACACGATCCAAGCGGATTCCGTCGAAGATCATTTCCATGTCTTTCAGGGAATCGATTGCTACCCCGATTTTTCCCACTTCTCCCTGGCTCAGAGGGTGGTCCGAATCGTACCCGAGCTGGGTAGGCAGATCAAGGGCGAGTGAAAAACCGGTCGCCCCCTGGCTCAATATGAACTTAAAGCGTTCGTTGGCAGCCTCAGCCGTTCCGAATCCGGCATACTGTCCCATAACCCAGGGGTTATTCCGATACATCTCAGGGTCGATCCCTCTTGTGTAGGGGTATTGACCAGGGTACCCCAAATCCCGATCCGGGTCGAACCCAAAGGCCTCCAAATCTCCCTGGGTGTAGCAGGACTTCACCTCGATACCGGAGCTTGTCATAAACTTTCTCTTGTCATCGGTCTTATTCATGTATGCATCCTCAAATGTGGGGAGTCTGAAGTTTTATCCCTTTTTCTCGGTCCCACGTATTTTCGTTCGGATGGGCTGCCTGCAACTTGAATTTCTCCACCCGTTCCGTAGGGGTTTTCGGCAAACTCTCGCAAAACTCGACGTATCTGGGAACCATAAAATAGGCCATTCTCTCTTGACAAAAGGAGATGATCTCCTCAAAGGCCATCTGTATCCCCGACTTCGGAACGACACAAACCTTCACATCGTCTTCCCCCAGTTCTGAAGGGACTCCAAAACAGACAGATTCTAGAACCTTCGGATGGGTGTTGATGACGATTTCAACCTCCTGAGGAGAAATATTCTCGCCCCGGCGGCGTATAACGTCCTTTTTTCTCCCTACAAAGAAAAACCATCCTTCTTCATCCCGGTATACCAGATCCCCGGTGTAAAACCAGCCTTCCCGCACCTTTTGGCTCGTCGCTTCAGGATCTTTATAGTATTCAAGCCATTTCTCATTCGGGTCTCTGGGCCGGATAATCAACTCCCCAACCTTTCCCGGCGCCAATTCATGGCCCTCCTCATCGATGATTCGCGCTTCGTTGAAATACGGCGCCCGGCCCATGGAACCTACCTTCCCACCCGGCGTATTCCAGATGGATCCTCCTTCTGTTGTCCCATAGGTCTCAACAAGATAGAGATTGAATCGTTTTTCGAAATCCTTCCACTTTTTGGGCGGTATATTCCCTCCCCGCGCAAGGCGAACAGGATTGTCGGCATCGTCCGGCTTGGGTTCCTGCTTGGAAAGGATGGAAACTATCGTCCCGACAAAATTGAACACCGTAGCCCCGTATCGCCGAATCTCGTTCCAAAACCCGGAAGCGCTGAATCGTACACCCAAAGCAAGACGGGCATTCGCCAGCAATGCCGGCATCACCGTCAGATTCTGGGCATTCCCGTGAAAAAGCGGGAGACAGGTGTAAAGGGTGTCTTGACTAGTATAGCCCATATATTGCACGGTCCTGAGCCCTCGCAGGATGACGTATTCGGGCCATCTGACGACTCCCTTGGACCGACCAGTTGTTCCCGAAGTATACATGATCTCATAGGGATCTTCAGGGGTAAGCGCTACTTTCGGATCTTCACTCGAAGCGCAGAACAATTCATCCAGCGGATGAGTTGTCTTTGTACCCGTCACCTCTCCTCTGACGTATATATTCAGGATCCCTGGGGTGTCACCCAAAACCTCTTGAATCTGGGGAAACAGCAATTCTCCTACAACAACCATTTCTGCATCGGAGTTATTGAGAATATATTGTAAAAGTTCGCCTTTCCAATCGACATTGATGGGTACCATCACTCCACCCATTTTGGCTATGCCGAACCATAGATAGAGGAAGTCAGGACAGTTGGGCAACATGACGGCGATCTTGCTCCCCTTTTTAATGCCGCGGGCAAGAAGGGCGTTCGCCACCCGATTGGCATTCTCGTTAAATTGGTCAAAAGTCACTTTTTCGTCTTCAAAAAGCAGAAAAATCTCGCCTCTATGCTTTCGGGCCTTCTCCGCAAGAACCTTTCCAAGCGTCCAATCCTTTCGATCCAAGCCGATCAATACTTCAGGCCAATTCGCCTCTTCGGGTAACATCTTCCAAAATCCTCCATCTCAAGCCATCTTCAAATGGCGTATTGCCGCCATCGGTGTTCTATTACCGAACCACTGGTCTGAATTTGTATGTGAGTACCTCATTCCCCTCTTCATCTTCATGGAGCCTTTCTATCACAAGCTCAACATCCAGCCCGATTCGCAGCTGTTCAAAGTCACTTGTGGAAAAAAGAGTCTCGACCCGAACCCCTTCCGGCAGCTCCACGTAACCTATGGCGTATGGCACGTCCCCGCGGTAATAAATGGGAGGTCTCTGCATTACAATGGTATAACTATAGATTTTTCCGTTTGAACTCAGTTGAATCTCTTCGAAGTTCTCCGCTTGACAGTGAGTGCAAAAACCATCGTTTCTCGAAGGGAAGAAAATCTCCCGGCATTCCAGGCAGCGGCTTCCTATAAGCCGAGGGCCTCCCTCCCGGTTTACAGAGTCGGCCCACAAGTTTTCTCGCAGGGGGATCTTTTTTTTGGGAGTATCCGTGGGTTCACCTCTTGAGAATGACGACACCGCTGTTTGAACCTGCGCCCATGACATGTGCCAATCCAACCATCGCTCCAGGAACCTGTCGGGGGCCGGCTTCTCCCCGGATCTGTTTGTAAATCTCAATAATCTGTGCCAGGGCTGTGGCTCCAAGCGGGTGCCCGCGGGACATGAGCCCTCCATCTGTGTTGACAGGGAGCTTACCGCCTATGTCAAAAGCACCCTCGCGCAGCAGACGAGGCGCCTCTCCTTTTCCGCAGAATCCCATATTCTCCAAATCCCAAAGTTCACTTGACGCCATCGTATCATAAACCTGAACCACATCCATATCCCGCGGTCCGTAACCGGACTCATCCCAGGCCTGTTGAGCGCTGATCTCCACATTGCTCGGAGTATGCACTCGCACACTGCCACCCCCTTTGGCATGACCATAGGTGCCGCTGGTGAGAACCGCTGCCGCCACCGTAACCGCCCGGCTCTTCGATTTTAACCGTTTCCTGCTGCAGAGTATCACCGCGGCGCCTCCGTCGGCGAGAGGACAAGCATGGAGGAGGCGCATCGGTTTGGCAATCATCCGTGAAGAGAGGACATCGTCTATCTTCACAGGGGTTCGAAACCGGGCCAGAGGGTTGAGGGCGCCGTTTCTCCGGTTCTTCACCGTGACCATCGAGATGTCCTCAATAGTCACGCCGAACTCCTCCATGTATCTAACGGTCTCCAGTGCGTAATCCGCCGGCTGGACATTGAAACCCATCTTCCTCTGCCATTCCGGCCAAGCGGTGCTGGCGATGAACCCTCTCGGCATCTTTTCAAAACCCACGGCGATGGCGATGTCACAGAGCTCCGCCCCTACCGATTGGTAGGCGAGGCGAAAGGCCGAGGATCCGCTCGAACACGCATTTTCCACATTGACGATTGGAATCCCCGTCAGCCCGAGCCTTGCGATGGTCTGGTGCCCCGATGCAGTTCCGCAATAGACGCTGCCGCAGAAGGCCGCTTGGATCTCCGGCCAAAACATCTCGGCGGCTGACAACGCTTGGCGGATCGCCTCGTTCCCCAGTTCATAGAAATCTTTGTAAGGTCTCCCTTTTTCCCCATCATAGCTGTCAAATCGCGTCAGACCGACTCCCGCTACCGCTACTTCCCTCAACTTTCTCATTTTCAACCACCCGGGGAAATCATATTCTATCGGCCGATCCGTCTCCCGTTTCTCTATCCGCACGGTGGAGAGGATCAAACGTTGTCCTCTCCGGAAGACCCTCCTTCAACGAGTAAAAAACTCCCCAAACGGAAGGCCCATTTCTTAGCACATTTCGGTAATTCCGCCTTTTTTCGATAAGGTTTTGATTTCGACGAGCCGGAGTATAGGGAGGTTGTTTTTGCGTGTCAATACATATTTCGGCATTATATTCTGGGCACTCATTTGACAAAATATAACGTTGCCTGAAGCGTGATTCATGAGGACCTTTGACTCATTCGCCGGTATATGGTAGCGAGGTTTCGGAATTCATACAAAATGAGAATCACATCGATGTATGGCGTGGGCTTCACTCCTATGGACGGGTTGCAATTGTTCAACTCCGTCAACGCAACGCCGGAGAGGGAGTTGAGAAAAGATGAGTCGCACAGGCTGAAGGAGGATCAAAATGGTTCCCGATCTCTTGACCCGAGCGCGGCGGTACCGCTGGCTTATTTTTTGGATATTGGCTTTCGGATATATTTTGGTCTATTTCCATCGTCTCTGCCCTGCAGTGCTGGCGCTGGATATCATGCGTGATCTTAAGACCAGCGGTGCACTTACCGGGTTCATGGCGGCTGCGTATTTCTATCCTTATGCAGCCATGCAGCTACCTGCAGGTCTGCTTTCCGATTCATGGGGTCCCAGGAACACCATCGCTCTTTTCTTCTGTGCGGCCTTTATCGGGTCTCTCATTCTGGGTATGTCGGATACCATTTTCTGGGCAATCATAGGGCGGGCAATGGTTGGATTGGGCGTTGCCATGCTTTTTGTCCCTACCATGAAGATTCTTGCGGAATGGTTTCATATCCGGGAATTTGCATTTATGACCGGCATCCTCCTGGCGATGGGCGGTCTGGGATCGCTTTCAGCGGCCATGCCGCTGGTATGGCTCAGTTCCTGGATAGGATGGCGCTTCTCCTTTGTGATTGTGGGAATATTCACCCTGATATTGGCGATTCTGGTTCGGATTTTTGTCCGGGACCGCCCTGCAGATATGGGGTGGCCTTCCCCGACTGGATCGGCCCCATCAACCGGGGCTCCGCGCGCAGGTCTGGTAGAAGGGATTCGCACTGTGCTCACATGCCCCTGGTTCTGGCCTCTGGCAGGCTGGTTTTTCTTTGACTGCGGCATATTTTTTTCCTTTGGCGGACTGTGGGGGGGGCCGTACCTCATGCAGATATACGGTCTCAGCAAAGCCGAGTCCGGGAAGATCCTTTCCATGCTGGCTGTGGGGCTGATCGTGGGAAGCCCCTTGCTGAGTTTTCTCTCCACTGTTGTATTTCGGGCAAGAAAGCCCGTCATTGTGCTCTCCTGCATCATTGTTCTCTGCCTTACCGGAGTGCTCGCGTTTTACACGGCTCAAGTGTCTACAACGGGACTTTACTTGCTCTATCTGGGTTTCGGAATGTTTTCCAGCTCCATAGTGGTCATCGGTTTCACCACCGCCAAAGAACTGTTTCCTGTCCAGATCGCCGGAACAGCGACAGGTCTGATTAATCTTTTTCCTATTACCGGAGGTGCGATTTTTCAGCCGCTGTTGGGCTTTTTTCTGGAACGTCAGGGGCGTATGGGCGATGCCTTTACTTTGGCGGGCTATAAGCAGGCTTTCCTCGTTCTCTTTCTTTCCGGCATAGTGGCGCTTGGGGCAAGCCTTTTCATCAAAGAAACGATGGTCAGGGAAAACACCTGAGAATTCGGTTCACCCCGTTATCAGTCCATTCATAGCCTGGCAGATGGCCGCCTCGATCACCCACGCTTGGTCTATCTGTCGCGGCTGTGGAGATTATTCCACCTGATCCTGCAGGGTTGGAGTCAAAAACGGATTAGGCCCGTCGTCCGTTCATTATTTTGCGGATCCCATCTCATCCAGGATCTTCTTGAAAAAATCATACTGGGCCCGATAGACTTTTATCAGCTCGTCACCGGTTAAAATGGATACCATTTGTTCCCCGGTTTTTCCGATTCTGTCCATCTCCTCTTTATTTTGCGCATAGGCCTTCCTGTGCGCATCAAAAAGAACAGTGATGATCTCTTTCGGAACCCCGCGCGGCGCCCAGAGCGAGTCCGAAGCCGAAATCACCAATGGATAGCCGATTTCTTTCAACGTTGACACATTGGGATAGTCGTCCAATCGGCTCGCTTCGGCTGTGGCGAGAATCCGGAGTTTTCCGGGTCCGGCTTGCCCTGAAGAAGCAGCGACCAGCATGTCCAGATGCCCCCCCATGACGGCCGCCATACCCGCGGCCGTTCCTTTTTGAGGAACGTGGATTGCCTGAAATCCCGCCATCCGCGAGAGGGCCTCCATAAGGATATGAACATTGTAATAGGTGCCGGGTGTCGCATACTTCATCTTTTTGGTCTTGGCGGCACGGATGAAATCCTCCATGGTTTTGTAAGGACTGTCCTCTTTCACGCAAAAGAGAAGCGGAATCGACGTCAGATTGCACACAGGGGTAAAATCATCCAGGCTGTAGGTTGCTCCCTTTTTCGTCAATGGGGGCAAGATCAGCGTCGAGACCGTTGCAGCCATGAGCGTGTATCCATCCGGCTTGGCATCTTTTGCAGAGAGGGTTCCCTGGATGCCTCCCGCACCTGGTTTATAATTGATGATCAGGGGTTTCCCCAGGACTTTTTCCACTCTGGGTTTGAAAAGTTGCAGCGCAAAATCGAGTCCCCCTCCTGCTGCATTGGGGGAGACGACCTCCACGGCCCGGGTCGGGTAGCTTCCCTGCGCCGAAACCATTGTCGCAGGCATTGCCGAAAGAATGACTATTCCAAACGCAAGAACGATTCCTTCTTTCTTCATTTTCTCTTCTCTCCTTTCATTGGTTTTCATTGACTTTCCCTGAACGGCTTCCGCTTGAACCATGGCAATGCCGCAACGGAGAATAGAACGATTCCGGTGACCATCAGGACGCATGAAATCGGCCTCGTGAAGAAGATAGCGAAGCTCCCTTCCGACATCAGAAGGGACTGTCGGAGAGATTCTTCGAACATCGGGCTCAGAACCAGGGCAAAGACGAAGGGGGCCGCCTCGTAATTGAATTTCCGCATCAGGTAGCCGAAGATTCCAAAGAAGACCATGACGATGATGTCCCAGACATTGTTGTTAAGACTGTACGCACCGATCAAGCAGAAAAGGAGGATGAGGGGAAACAGAACGCTGTACGGAACCGACAGGAGACGAACCCAAAGCCCGATCAGGGGAAGATTCAGCAGCACCAGCATAACATTCCCGATATACATGCTGCTGATCACTCCCCAAAAGAGCTCGGGATGATCTTTGATGAGCATCGGTCCGGGACTGATGCCATGGATCAGCAGCGAGCCCAGCAAGAGGGCCATAACGGGATTGCACGGCAGCCCCAGGGTCAACAAGGGAATAAAATTTGAACTGCTGCCTGCATTATTTGCGGATTCCGGTCCTGCCACTCCCTGAATCGCTCCCTTCCCAAATTGTTCGGGATGTTTGGAAATCCTCTTTTCCAGTGCGTAAGAGGCGAAGGAGCTCATGACTGCCCCCCCTCCGGGAAGGATTCCCAGGGAAAAACCGAGAACCGTTCCTCTGAGAATAGGGCCGAGGCTGTCCTTCCAGTCCTGTATGGTGGGGAGAAGCCCCTTGAGCTTCGTTCTCAATATCTGAATCTGTCCGGTCTCCTCCTCGAGATTCTCCAGCACTTCGCCGATACCGAACAGCCCCATAACCACTGGAACCAGACCGACTCCGTCGGAGAGGGTTAAACTCCCGAAGGTGAAGCGAAGGTCGCCGGTAATAAAGTCAACCCCGATGGATCCCACAAACACCCCCAGAACAATGATCATCACAGCCTTTATGACAGACCCCGAAGCCAGATAGATCACCATAGAGAACGCCATGAAAATCAATGAGAAATATTCTGGGGAGCCGAATCTTAATGCGAACCTGGCGAGGAAGGGGGCGGCGATCATCAGTCCCAGCACACCGATCGTGCCTGCAATGAAGGAGCCGAGGGCGGAGATCCCAAGCGCCGGCCCGGCCCTTCCCTGCCGCGCCATCTGGTATCCATCCAGACAAGTCACCACAGAAGCGGCTTCTCCCGGGATATTGACAAGGATAGAGGTTGTGGAACCTCCGTACATGGCTCCATAATACACGCCGGACAGCATGATGATCGCGGGAGTAGGCGGAAGATAAAAGGTTGCAGGAAGCAGGAGAGAGATGGTGGCAGAGGGACCAAGTCCGGGAAGCACACCTATCAGCGTCCCGGTGAGGACGCCGAGGAAACAATAGAAAAGATTTCCCCAACTCAGCGCCACCGAAAATCCGGTTAAAAGCCCGTCAGACATCTCATACATTTAAAATCCCTCTCGGAAACCGAAGGCCCAAAAAGTATTCAAAAAGAAGATAGCTGACAAATGTGGTGGCCACCGAGGCGATCACTGTCGATCGCCATCCCATTCCCCCCACCCCCCCGTACATAAAGCCGGTCCAAAAAAAAGTGACCAGGTGAAATCCAAGGATATCAAAGAACAGGGGGTAGGCGACCAGCGAGACAGGAATAGAAATCAAATGCTTCCATCTCGTCCCTGGCTTCCAAAGGAGCGCTTGTCCCAACCGGGAGCCTTTCATGGAGACGGCGACTTGCACAACGCCCATAAATCCAAGCAAAAGTCCGCATCCCAGAGGGAGCAGACCGGGACCCGGGTTCGAAAAAGAACCGGGGCCGAGTCGAATAGATTCCACACAAATGGCCGCCGCCAGCGCGACACAGAAAAGGGAACTCATCCGGTCATATCTTATCATGATGTGTCCTCATAAAACCGGGCTATTTTTTGATTTTTTTATCAGGCATTGCTTTCGACGGATGGAGGATAAGCGGTAATGGGGTTGTATGTCAAGGAAATATTAGCCACAAAATATTGGTTGTATGCCATTTGTAAAATCGGTCAAATAGTGTTATCCATTACGCCATGTCATCGTTCGGTGCACACCTCTCTTGCTAAAATAGCCGTAAAAAATTCGGTATATGTTCAAATATTTCAAAGACCTTTACCGCAAAGACCATCATCCCGGCTTCGGGGCGCTTGAGATACTGAAATACATCGGGCCGGGACTGCTGGTGACGGTGGGTTTTATCGATCCGGGAAACTGGGCGTCGAATATCGCGGCCGGCTCCGAGTATGGCTATCGATTGTTGTGGATGGTTACCCTCAGCACGGTCATGCTTATCGTTCTGCAGCATAATGTCGCTCATCTGGGAATTGCCACAGGGCTGTGCCTTTCGGAAGCGGCCACGATCCACACACCCCGACTGGTTTCCCTCTCGACGCTGGCGACGGCGATGATGGCGTCGGTTTCAACCTCACTGGCGGAGATACTGGGGGGCGCCATCGCATTAAACATGCTGTTTCGTATACCGGTCAAGATCGGCGCGTTGATCATTCTTATTGTTGTAGTCTGGCTGCTGCTGAGCAACTCCTACCGCAGGCTTGAAAAATACATTATTGGTTTTGTCTCCATCATCGGACTGTCGTTCGTCTACGAACTCACGCTTGTGGAGATCCGGTGGTCCGAAGCCGTGCAGGGTTGGCTTGTTCCGGCTATCCCCGAAGGCTCGATTATTGTGGTGATGAGCGTGCTGGGCGCCGTGGTGATGCCGCACAATCTTTTCCTTCACAGCGAGATCATACAGAGCCGGCAGTGGAACCTCCAGAATGAAACGGTCATTCAGAAGCAGCTCAAATACGAGTTTGCCGATACCCTTTTTTCGATGGTCGTAGGGTGGGCGATCAACAGCGCAATGATATTGCTGGCTGCTTCGACATTCTTTCACAGCGGTATCGCGATCACCGAACTTCAGCAGGCAAGGCAGATGCTGACGCCGCTGCTCGGAAGTGCGGCATCGATGATCTTTGCGGCGGCACTCCTGTTTGCGGGCATGGCATCGAGCATCACATCGGGGATGGCCGGCGGCAGCATCTTCTCCGGGATTTTCAGCGAACCGTACGACATCAAAGACAGTCACACCCGGCTGGGTGTTCTCTTTTCATTGTGTTCAACAATCCCGCTCATCTTCCTTATCGGCGATCCCTACCGCGGGCTGATCCTGTCGCAGATGGCACTCAGCATACAACTTCCGTTTACCATCTTTCTGCAGATCTATCTAACCTCTTCGCGAAAGGTGATGGGGAGGTATGTCAATTCGAAGCTTCTCATTGCATTGCTGGTGCTGATCGGATCGATCGTCGCGTATCTCAACATGATGCTCCTGCGAAGCTTGTTCTGATTTCGAATGTTCTGAATTGACAGGCCCGCTGACTTTCCCTATACTCCGATAGACTTGAAATCGGGAGGTGTCGGTGTGAGAGAGATCATTAAGGAAGCAATCGCGCTTTTAGAGAAGGGGCAGGGATTCGCTCTGGCCACCGTTGTGGAACAGAACCGTTCCGCTCCCCGGAGTGCCGGCGCGCGGATGGTTGTCACCCAGGACGGCGTCGTGATCGGTACTGTCGGCGGCGGCGCCCTGGAAGCGAAGGTGCAGAAAATCGCCGCGGAGGTTATGAAAAACCGGAAGGCGGCGGTGATCTTCTTTAATCTGACCGCCGGGGATTCATCGGGGATGGGGATGATCTGCGGTGGTGACGCGCGCGTCCTGGTCGATTACGTCGATTCAGGAGATCCGGTCTGCCTGACCCTATACCGGGAGCTGGCCGCCGCCCTCGAGCGAGGCGACCGGGCCTGGCTGGTTACCCTTCTTCCCTCCGAAGAAGCCGGCAGTCCGGGGAGCACCTTTCTGATGAGGGATGACGGCGCGATCACGGGCATTTCCGGAAATGTTGCCGGGGGGCTGCAAGACCTCCTTGCCGAAGTCCGCGGCTGTAACGCCTTCACTTTTCTGGAGAGGCACCGGGCGGTGATCGATCCCACGGTAAACCGCGTGACGGCACTGATCTTCGGCGCCGGTCATGTCGGCAGGAGCCTGGTCCCGGTCCTATCCTCCGTCGAATTCAGGACGGTCATACTCGATGACCGGCAGGAGTTTGTGAACAGGGAGAGGTTCGACTCAGCCGATGAGATCGTTCGCCTCGATTCCTTCGATGAAGCGTTCAAAGGAATGACGATCGACGAGAGGAGCTATATCGTCATCATCACCCGGGGGCACCTCCATGACCGGACCGTGCTCAGGCAGGCGCTGCGGACGAAGGCCGCCTATATCGGCATGATCGGCAGCAGGACGAAGCGGGACCTGACTTACCAGGCCCTCCTCGATGAGGGCTTCACGAGAGCGGACCTGGAACGGGTTCATTCACCCATAGGTCTTTCCATAAAGGCGGAGACCCCCGCCGAGATCGCCGTGAGCATTGCCGCCGAACTGATCAAGATAAGGGCGGAGTTGAATGGATGAAACGGGCCCCTGCGTGAGCTTGCCGAAGGGAGATCCAGTCATGCCGCAGCGGGGATGAGGATCATCCCCGCTTCTGGTTGTCCGAAGGTCGTCGCCGTCGCGGCGTTCCTTATCGATGTGAGTGACGAACGGCTCAACCCTGGCTGCTCATCACCTCTGCGTAGATCTTCCGGAACTCTTCTTCCGTGACCAATCGCTTGTTGTCTTCGCTGATTCGCTTGATCTGGCTCATCATCGCGGTCGACTGCGCTTCCGAGGGCTCGGCCAAACCGAGTTCCCACGACTTGAGCATGATGGAGTAGCGGCCGCTCTTCTTCCCCAGGACGATATCGATCGCCTTCCCGCCGACGATCTCGTAATTCAAAAGCTCCGCGCGCCCGTAGCCGTGCTCGTTGCGGCGGTCCCACATCTGCCGGGTGGCGATCCCGACCTCGACCTGGGAGGTCAGCGAACCGGTGAAGGGTTTGTACCATTCGGCGCCGGCGGGTCCGGAGAATCCCTTGACCATGGCGGAGAGCTCGCGGAACCCTACCGTCTTGACGCCGGTCGGCGCACGAAGGAAAGCCTCTATCCCCATGATGATTTCATCCAGCGGTCCGTTCCCGCCCAGGCCGTTGATGCAGGTGTGGGCAATCTCCGCCCCGGCCGAAATCCCGGCCAGCGTGTTGGCGGTGGACAGGCCCCAGTTGTTGTGGCAGTGCACCTCGATGGGCACATTCACCATCTTCTTCACCTGGGCGATCTGCCAGGCGAAGCCCTGGGGATAGGAAGAGCCGCGGGTGTCGACGATGGCCACGGTGTCGGCCTTGCCTTCCTCCACCACGGGGACGATGAGCTGCCGGATCATGTCCAGGGGGGCCCGGGCGCTCTCCATCAGAAAGAAGCACACCTTGAGTCCGTTGGCCTTGGCGTACTTCGTCAGGCCGACGATGTCTTCGGCGGCCTTTTCACGGCTCCCCCAGATGCTCTTGATAACCGGGTCCAGGGCGGTGATCTCCATGATCGCCCAGTGCAGCTTGGCCTTGATCGCCCGGTCGATGTCGTCCCGCCTTGCACGGCAGAAGCCGCAGACTTCCGCTGTCTTCATTTCTCTTGCCATCGTCGCGAGGGCGTCGAAATCCTCGTCGGAGACGGCGACCATGCCCCCCTCGATGCGCAGCACGCCCATATCTTCCAGAGCGTGGGCGATCTTCAGTTTCTCGTCCTTGCGGAAGACGACCCCGGGGGTCTGCTCCCCGTCCCGCAGCGTGACGTCATGAATCGTGACTTTTGCTGGAACCTTCCAGTCCGCGCGGACTTCGGGCTCGAAACCATAGGGACTCAACGACCATTTCCCCGGCACCTTCCAGGGAGTCTCTCCTGCATTGCTCATTCGAATTTCCTCCTCTAAGACAGTAGATTTTCATCATAAGGGGTTTTCGTGAGGACTTCATTGCCGTCCTCGGTAATCAGAATGGTATCCTCGATGCGGACGCCCCCCCCGCCCGGGGTGCCGGGAATGAAAATTCCGGGCTCCATGCTGAAGATCATGCCCGGCTTCAGTACGACCTCCTTCTCGCTCCCGATCGCGGCGACCTCTCCCACGATGGGATAGGTGAGTCCGGTGACGCCGATGCTGTGTCCCAGCAGACCCAGATAATCGTGCCCTTTGAAACCATGGTCGATGACGACCTGCCTCGCGGCGTTGTTCACGTCCGCGTTGGTGTTGCCGGGTTTCATCGTCCGGTGGATTTCCATCATCATCCCATAGACGGCTTTATATATTTTCTTATGTTGCTCGCTGGGCTTGCCGAAGATCACCGTCCGGGTGAAGTCGGAAAAATACCCGTTGAAACAGCCGCCGAGGTCCATGAAGACCAGTTCGTCCCAGTTGATCTTCCTGTCCGAGGCAAACCGCCGCAGCGGCGCCGTTCCGTCTCCGGAGGTCACAATCAGGCTGCACTGGGGCGCTTCCATCCCGTTCGAGTACAGCGAGTGCATCGCTTCCGCGAGAATCTCGCACTCCCGGACGCCCACATCGATTTTTTTCATCGCCCTGTCCATGGCGATCGTCGCCATTTGACTCGCCACACGCATGCATTTTATCTCTTCGCTGTTCTTGACCACCTGGGCATCCAGGACACAATGGTCCCCGTTGACGAATTGGGCCTTGGGAAAAGCCTCCTGGAGCTTGAGCAGGGTCAACATGGAGACGTGATCGATACCGATCTTTCCTTTCGTGATCCCCAGCTCTTCGAAGGCGGGGATGAATTTCTTCTTGATCTCCACCTCGACGATCCCCGGGTCCTCCATGGTTGCCAGGGGCCTGATATTCTCCTTCTTCATCCAATACATCGAGTCCCTGCATCGCTCATAACAGCCGCTCGTCGGGAAGAGGAGAGGCTCTTTGTCCGGGGCCATGATGCCGGCATTGCGGGTGAGAAAAGAGATGGGCCACCACAGCGGGCGGTAGCCCGTCATGTACCGTATATTTTCCGCCTTGAAACAAAGTATTGCATCGAGCCCGTGTTTTTTGATTTGTTCATTCAAGCACCTTGTTCGCTCTTTGCGGAGGAAATCAAAGTCTATCCTCTTTGTCCAGTCCACTGCAAAATCCATTTCTTAGCTCCTTTCAAAACAAAAGTTTGGATGGGTTCTCCCCCAAAAATCAAATCCGTGATCGCCTTAATACGTCCATCTGGCAAGGATTCATTTTACGCGCGCAAGAATAAGAGAAGCGCCCCTATGTGTCAAGCAGATATTCGCATCCTCCACCCTCGGAAGAACGAATCCATAGAATTGCTCATCCTGGAAGGGAGCGTATTTCCAGGATCCTGTCCACATTGAAAGTCCTTTCTTCCTTGCTCGTCAGGCAATAGGCCTTAAGACCGGTAAAAGGGCGCCCATTGTATTCCATCTTGCCGACAAAAATGGGCCGCACCTGCCGGTGCGATTTTTCGTCTTTCGCTTTCAGATAGACAATCTCCAGGTCTTGCCTATTTCGGATGGCCTTTTCGATGCTCAGAATCCTTTCCTCACGGGGATATAACCGGCCGGCGCGGTTGTACTGAAGCCCCGTAAGGAACTTCACGACCTGCCAGTCCATCAGGATATGGCTCTTTTTGATAGGCTGTTTCAGGACGATGCCTTTTAGAGTTTTACAGCGGGAGAGCGCCACGTACATCTGCCCGTGGGCAAAGGTGCCCCGACCCACGTCGATGACGGCCTTTTCGAAAGTCTTCCCCTGACTTTTGTGGATGGTAACGGCGAAGGCCAGCCTCAGCGGGTACTGGGTAAATGTCCCGACAACTTCCGAGGCAAGCGCCCCGTCTTTCAGGAAAAAACGATATATTTCCCATGTGTAGGGGGATATTCCCACTCTTTCGCCCGTTTCAAGCCTGGCCGATATGAGTTCCTCCCCCCCCTTGTCCCGCTTAAATCCCGTCACCCGCCCGATGGTTCCGTTGATCCAGCGCCCATTGGAGTCGTTGTTGAGAAGCATGACCTGTGCATCCTTCTTCAGTCTGATCTCCATCGCCGTCGGCAGGTATTCCTTTCCGAAGTCACCCTCGATGATGCCGCGCGCCCTCCAGGTTTTGCCGGGCAGTTCGGCAAGATGTTCCTCGTTGACGCGGTCGGCCAGATCGTTGGTGCTCGTCAGATGGATGCAATACTCCTCACGCGACGCTTCAAAAGCGGTATCGACACGCCTGTTCAACAATTCAAGATCGTTGTCGGTTACGGTGCGATTGCGGATCGCGTTTAAGACGCGGATGAATTCGTCGTCCGTCTGGCGATAGATCTTCTCCAGTTCCACGAATTCCATATCCAGCCCGACGAGGCATCGGGCGCTGAAAAAAAAGGGCGTGGCATAGAGGGTGCGAAAAATCTCCCGTTCCTGACTTGTAACGACAGGCGGGAGCTGGTAGAGGTCGCCGATAAAAATCATCTGGACGCCGCCGAAAGGCAAGCTCCCATCGGGCCCATTGAGGCGCAGAAATTTATCCACGCAATCAAGCAGGTCGGCCCGCACCATCGAGACTTCATCAATAACGATGGTCGTAATCATTTTGTAGAGATTCTTTTTGTCATCCTTGATTTTACGGATGGCAGAGGGCGTTACATCTGGCCTGAAACCGAAGAATGAATGAATCGTCTGACCGGAGATGTTGACGGCGGCGACTCCCGTGGGCGCCAGGAAGACGACTTTTTTTGCCGTATGCTCCCGAAAATAGCCGAGAAGCGTTGACTTCTCCGTGCCCGCCCGACCGGTAACGAAAACGTGCTGCTTCGCTTCCTCAATCAGCGCCAGCGCCCGCCGGAACTGGGGGTTGAGATCAATCTCCGACCGATTTCGCATCATTCCCTATATGGATGCCCCCCCCTATATTTTCTATTGACAATAAAATATGACAAGCTATAGTCTCGTATCGATTTTTTTTGGTTAACTAAAGATCTGCCGGACTTTTGACAGAAAGGCCCGGCCTGTTTAATACGTGGGTGTAGATCATGGTGGTAGAGACATCCGCATGTCCCAGAAGTTCTTGCACCGTGCGGATATCATAACGCGCCTCAAGCAGATGCGTGGCAAAGGAGTGGCGTAAGGTATGACAACCGACCCTCTTATTTATGCCCGCCCGCAATGTCGCCTCTTTCACGGCTTTCTGGATCAGACTCTCATTGATATGGTGCCGCCGCACCTTGCCGCTTCGCGGGTCCACCGAAAGACTCCCCCTTTCCACCTCGCCGGGAAGCACGCTGTCACGAAATTCGCCTCTTTTAGCAATTGTCTCTCGACCATTTGGCGAGGGATACGGTGTCTTCTCAGAGGTGTAGTGGGGCAGGAACGTCTCGTAGAGAATCTTCAGGGCATGGTTGGCCTGCCTGACCTGCCAGTCAGCAACCCCTTGACGTTGCGCCAAGTCTGCCAGAAATGCCTCAATATCTTTTCCCGACCGGTCCTGCAAACGTTTTTCCGGCAAAAAACTAGCAAATGCCTGCGCCCATCGCACATAAAAGGTCGAACGGTCAGGGCTTACCCTGTTCTCCTCCGCGCATGCACGGAATGCCTCCCAGAATTTCTGTTGCTCTTCTTTTTGGGGGGATTTCATGTTTCTATTCCCTAAAGTACCATTGTTTCAAAATGTTAAGTAGAGAACAGCACGATTGTACTATACAGAATTATCTTATTGCAATATAATTTTTCTGTCTACTATATGTTCGCGGCACGCCTCCGGCGCGCCGCGAACGGGGCGAGCTGAGCTTCGCTCCAGCGCCTGTTCTTCAGGCCGCCGAAAGCGGCCTTTCGAACAATCGCTGGAGCCTCGCCGGCCTAACGCCGTCATCGACTATACGTCGACTCCCGGCGCTAGACCGACTCGGCTCAGCTCGCCCCGTTAGAAGCAAGATTGATGACTATCAAAACCACGAAAACAACGAACAGATTGCATTTTACGGATTTAGATCCAATAAGGTTCGAGGATTTCTGCCTTGCATTGATTTTCCCCCTCCATCCTTGGGCTAATATAAGGCACTATGGCCGTTTGGGAGATGATGGGGGCATAGATATTTACGCAAAAGAGAGCGCAAAAAGGGGACAGATTTATTTACTTGTTTTATGAATTCGCGAAGGGCAATTATGACCACGTTAGCGTGCATATGACCAATTTTTGAAGGCAAGGCATAATATTTTTATCACTCGTAACTGCAGAAAGGAGATATTTACATGCGCAGGAAAATAATCAATGTGGTGTTGGGAGTATTGGCGGGAATGTTTTTCTGGTATGGCCTCTGCATTGCTAATACTGGCGCAACAGGAACCGTACTTGATAAACATACCAATAATCCTATTGCAAATACAATAGTTATCGCATCAATGAATACCAATATCTTAGAGCACAAGAAGTATGAAGTTATTAAAGCTAAAACAGATAATAAAGGAAAATACAAATTAAACGGATTGCATTATAACTATAACTATAGTCTTTCAGTCGTTAAAGATGGATATATGATGGCAGGCGATAGATTGTATGTTAGTTTGTCTAAAGATAATACAGTGATAATCAATTCCCCATTGTATATGGTTAAAGTTCAGCCGATAAAAGGTAAGTTAAATTACTTCAACAATAAGCCGGCAAGTGGCATAACTATTAGAACTAACAGCGGAGTAAATATTACAACCGAATTAAATGGTAATTTTGTTCTTCCTTTTACACTTGGAGTTGTGCAAATTAATATTGCAGACAATAATATACCAGAGTGGTGCAAAAAAACATTTCAAATTGATACTAATTACACCTCGGATATTGGTGATGTAAAACTGGCTTGCTTATACCAAATATCTAACGACGGAAAATTAAAAGTATCGTCTGCTGATGGTAGATACATTGATAATCGTGATGAGACAATCACTGATACGAAAACAGGATTAATGTGGCAGGCTAACGAGTACGCAAATTGCAATTGGTGCTGGCAAAACGCTTTGAACTATTGTAGCACAGTGAGAAATGGCGGATATTCAGATTGGCGGTTGCCCACCGTAGATGAATTGAAAAGCCTTATAGATGCAAATAACAAATACACAATACAGGGCGCTAGCATCTTTATGCATCCTATGTTCGAGATAAATCCGCAGCGTACTGCATTCTTCACCAAGACAGGAGCCGGTCAAGAGGATGATGTGTGGTTCGTCTATTTTAGTTCGGGAGAGGCACGGCCCTACACTAGTAAGTTGACGGCAGACATACGTTGTGTAAGGTGAATGTGCGAACCTCTATCCCTGATTATTCATGAGTGAGCGGGTTCGCGTCGAAATACGAACACCCTCTGAGTCGTAGAACGCTTGTGCGTCGAAATCCGGAAATCCGGGGACACCATACTAGTTTTGTGTTGACAAGCATAGTCAAAAAGGGACTCAAAAACGGGACCGGTGTCACATCTTGTATAGTGAATTAAAATTGTTCTTTTGTAAATTCAGTACGTTTGCCTAACATTGCTGCTACAGGGGACGGCAAAAAGCGCGCCGCCCCTGAGCAGCCCGTTCGCGGCACGCCTCCGGCGCGCCGCGAACGGGGCGAGCTGAGCTTCGCTCCAGCGCCTGTTCTTCAGGCCGCCGAAAGCGGCCTTTCGAACAATCGCTGGAGCCTCGCCGGCCTAACGCCGTCATCGACTATACGTCGACTCCCGGCGCTAGACCGACTCGGCTCAGCTCGCCCCGTTATCCGAATGGAGAAAACGTATGTGGCCATTTAACAAAAACAAGAGGCGACCATCTGACCCGTCAAGTGTTTCACAGTCTTGGACGCTTGTTTGCCGTAGTTGCGGCAAGCGATATGTCATAGGTGAGGATTCTATTCTTGTTTCTGATGAGGATGCTATGGAATTCTTCTTTCAGGCAGGTGGCAAGGCCATACTCGGAACTCAGACGAGGAAACCAGACTTGGCGATCAATAAAGGAACGCTTCCATCAGCGGAAAAACAAAAGGCGTTGGAAAACATCCAGCGCATAAAACAAGATCTTCAAAAGGGGCAACCACGCTCCTGGAGATGCTTTCATTGCAGTGATAATGCGTATCCTGAGCAAGCAACCCAGCCAAACAAAAAAGAAGTACCGTCCAGCGGGAAATCAGCAATTCAAAAGGGGGACTACTCCCTGATGCAATTAAGTACGGCACTCTTTCAAAATACTCCCTCATCGCGTGATGACGACCAGCTTGTTAAGCAAGCTTACTCTCTTATGCAGAATAAAAGGTGGGGAGAAGCCAGAAAAATAATCCAAAACGGCCTACAAACCTGCAATAGAAAGGATAGGTTATGTGAGCTGATAGCCAATATCTATCTTAACGAGAAGAATCCACTTGCGATAGGCTGGTATATGCAATCATGCGTCATAGGATCGCCAAGTTGGGTGCCATACTTGATGGTATCCTATGCTGCACGTGCCCTCGGATTGGATGACATTGCTTGGCGGTGCCTTAATGCCTGCGACGTAATCGACACGGGCATGAAACGGATAGACAACCTTGAAATCGATATTGCTGATCTTGTACGGAATTCTAATCGGTCCGAAATAATTTCTTCATTGATAAATTTCGAACGAATTTTGGATCCCTATCTACCTGCCGCAAATGAAATACCACATGATCAAAGCGAGAGAGAGATTTTTACGAGTCTGAATTTAACGGGAGACCCAGAGAAGCCTCCACTCAAGCAGATGTTAAGGCTTATGAGGAGGAGATAGTTCTAGGCGACAGATAACCAATAAGGATTGATGCGACCTCTCAGGTCGCCTTCAATCCCTTGTTCAAGAAGGCGCGGGCTACCGGTCAACAATATATAGGGTAA
>Ga0154452_1059_pt2 | contig 33619 bp, 30 predicted proteins | sample RifGroC2_FD_105645 | JGI IMG/M metagenome (GOLD analysis project Ga0154452, IMG submission 105645) | Syntrophus sp. GWC2_56_31 | reverse complement strand
CGGGATGCGGCTCTCCGCAAACGCCCGCCGGATCATCTCTTCCATATCGTTGAGCGCCTTCGGCAGAAAGGCGGCCGGGATCTCTTCTGTGCCGATTTCGAGCAGCAGTTCCTTGCCCATTCATGTACTCCTTTATATAACGATGCTTATCTACTGATATTGCACGATTATTTTAAATATTAAACGTAGTGCATCATTTCATAAACATATGCACGTTATTGTCATTTCGAACGCAGTGAGAAATCTTTATGATGAATAAACGTTACAAGATATCTCCCTTCGGTCGATATGACACCTTATGAAATGATGCACTTAGCACTCCTTGTTCGGTGGCATGGGCTCAAGAGGGCCTATCAGCGGGTAGCCCAGGGCTTCCCGCTGCCGCAGGTAGCTCTCGGCGCTCAGGCGGGCCAGTTTCCTGACACGGCCGATATAGCTGGTCCGCTCGGCCACGCTGATTGCCCCCCGGGCGTTCAGCAGGTTGAAGGTGTGGGAACACTTCAGACAGTGGTCGTAGGCGGGGAGAACCAGCCCTTTTTCCGCTGTCCTCATCCCCTCCGCTTCGTATATGTCGAAGCGCTTGCGAAGCTCACCGATGTCGGCGGTCTCAAAGTTGTACACCGACCACTCGACCTCGCTCTGGTGATGGACGTCTCCGTAAGTCATCCCCTTGGTCCACTCGAGGTCGTAGACGTTGTCGATCCCCTGGAGGTACATCGCGATCCGTTCGGTTCCGTAGGTCAACTCGGCACTGACGGGGCGGCAGTCGAAACCGCCGACCTGCTGGAAGTAGGTGAACTGCGAGATCTCCATCCCGTCGAGCCAGACCTCCCAGCCGAGTCCCCAGGCGCCGACCGTGGGGGATTCCCAGTCGTCCTCCACGAAACGTATGTCGTGGTCGAGCGGATCGATCCCGAAGCTCTTGAGGGAATCGAGGTAGAGCTCCTGGATGTTGAGCGGCGAGGGTTTCATGAGCACCTGATACTGATAGTAATGCTGAAGTCGATTCGGGTTTTCACCATAGCGGCCATCCGTGGGTCTCCGGGAAGGCTCGACATAGGCCACTTTCCATGGCTCGGGTCCCAGGGCCCTCAAAAAAGTGGCCGGGTTGAAGGTGCCGGCCCCCACCTCGATGTCATAGGGTTGCTGGATGACGCATCCCTGATCAGCCCAATACCTTCCGAGGGCGAAGATCAACTCCTGAAAAGTCACAGTTCCTCCCGTGTAACCAATTGCAGATGCCCTCAATTCAAGGCTTTTCTACTCGTTACGAGTTCGTCTATATTGGATTTCCTAACACGGAGGTGGGCAGGTGTCAATACGTATTCAGGATTCGGGATTGCATGCCTTCCCTCTCCAGCAATACCGCCACCGTTTTTTTACTAGGATGAATTCAACGCCTGAAAGGCGATTGAGTCAGGCAGGCGTCTCTCGAATGCGATCAGAGGGCCCTGATCGTCTCTCCTGCCTTCTTGAAGGCTGATCTCAGGACGCCCAGTTCATGGCCGACCTCGATGATCCTGATGCCCATGTCGATGTATTTCTTTGCCTCCCCCTGCCATGGCTCGCCGATACCGATGGCGACGGCCTTGTTGTGCCTGGCTGCCGCATCGGCGGTCCGCTTGATGGCGTTCTGAACCTTGGGATGGTCTTTTTGACTGCTGCGAAGGCCGAGCGACATGCTGTAGTCTGCCGGCCCGAAGAGGCAGTAATCCAGCCCCTCGATGGCCATGACCTTGTCCACTTCGCTCACGACCTCTTCGTTTTCGATCATGACCCCAACCATGACCTCGCGATCGCTCCATTCGACCCACTCCCTGCCGCCGTCGGCCCCCCAACCGGCGGCAAAGCAGTATCCGCTATAGCCCCGGTGGCCTTTTGGGGGATACTTCGCCGCTCTGACGACGGCCATCGCCTCCTCATAGCTGACGATGTCGGAGACAACGATCGCCTGCGCCCCCGACTGAAGGGCCTTCGAGATGAGGTAAGGGTCGTCCTTCTCTACCCGAACCATGGCGGTGATGCCGACCAGAGCGGCGGCCCGCATCATGTTCTCCATCGACTCGTCCCGACGCCAGGAATACTCGTTGTCCACACGGACCCAGTCCAGACCGCTATAGCCGACCGTCTCGATGACCGCCGGGCTGTAAGAATCCACGCAGGTTCCGACGGCGACCCTCCCTTCAGCCAGCACCTGCCGCAGTCTGTTCACTCTTTTCATCGAACCTCCGATCCTTTCGCGCCCCGTACTCCGTTATACACCGCCCCACTCCGTCTTTTCGGGGCGGGGGGATCGAGCGGCAGGCCCCCCCGCTTGTTCCCCCCCCCCTTTTCGATCCGTCAGGACGCGTACCCATACTCCATGTCACTGATTTAGGATTCCTTCTGAATGAGCGGCATCAAGTCCCTCATCTTCGCTTCGAACTCATCCCAGTATTTCTTGTATCCCGCTGGGTCTAAGTACCGGAGGGTCAGTCCCATATTCAGCATCTTTTGCTTGTGATCTTCGGTCTTGGTGACATTCCCTATTGCCTTGCTCAGGATGTTTACGACCTCTTTGGGGGTTCCTGCGGGGGCTGCGAAACCCCGCGACGAACCGAAGTATATTTTATACCCCTGTTCTTCAAAGGTTTTGACCCCTGGGAGAAATGGATTTCGTTCAGAGTCCATGATTCCAAGGACCCGAAATTCACCGCCCCTGACCTGTGGATCCCCCACATTGCCGCAGTATACCTCGATCTTCCCTCCCAAGACGGCCGTAACCGAAGGCGCGGACCCCTTCAAATGGACCCTCGCAAGCTGCGCTCCCGTTAGTTGCTCCAGCCAGAGAGTGGCAAAGTGCTCATCGGTCTGGATACCTGTGGTATTGACCCTAAGTTTCTTCGGCGCCGCCTTGGCGGCAGCGATCACGTCTTGCAGGGTCTTGTACGGACTGTCGGCCTTGACGGCAATGATACCCGGATCCAGCACATGCAATGCCAGCAACTCGAAGCTCTGACGATTATAGGTGGCCTTACGGTTGGGGTCCAAGTATGAGCTGATGGCGGAGGGGAAATTGGTGCTCCCAATAGTATAGCCGTCGGGTTTGGCTTGAGAAAGTGCGGTATAGCCGATCTGACCGCCCGCCCCCGGCCTGTTGACCACCACGACAGAAGTCCCAAGCTCCTTCTCCAGGCCACTTGCTATGAGACGGGCGCCAGTATCAGAGCTCCCACCGGCCGACCAGTGTACCATAAGCTGAATAGTTTTATCCTTCTGGGGAAACTCCGCCGCCCAGGCTGGTAAAAAGAGAACAAAGACCGCGAAAACGCAGAAAAAACCTACTATTCTTGAGTGAAATCTGTACTGAGCCATGACTTTTCCTCCTTTTCAAAATTCGAGTAAACTTTAAACACGCCCCATGACACTTGCCGGACTACATTTTGCAGACAGAAATCGGGACTCTGTGACCCCATCTGCCGTCGTGCATCACTATTCCCTCCGATCAGAGCAAATCCTCCTCCCCCGCCGCCAAGGACTGTTTCTTCTTCCTGAAGAATGAAAACGACGGAGCGATGAGGATTACCGCTGTCAGCACCAGGAAGACGACGGCAACGGGGCTCTCCAGAAAGATGCCGAAAGACCCCTGAGACATTTCCAGGGATGTCCGGAGCGAACTTTCCATCATTGGCCCCAAGATGAGGGTCAATACCGCGGGCGCCAACGGAAAATCCATCTTTCGCAGAAGGTATCCTATCACACCGAAAAGGGTCATGACCAGCACGTCAAAGACGCTGTTGTTGATGCTGTATGCACCCAAAACGGTGAAAGACAAAATGATCGCGGAAAGTATGCCGTAAGGGATTTTCAAGAGCTTGACCCATATGCCGATCAGAGGCAGATTGAGGATGACAAGCATCACGTTCCCGATGTAGAAGCTGGCAATCACCCCCCAAGCTATGCCGGGATGATCCTTGAAGAGCAGAGGGCCCGGGATCAGCCCGTGCATCATAAAAGCTCCCATGATTATCGCTACCGTGGGCGAGGCGGGAATACCCAACGTGAAAAGCGGAATGAGCGCCCCGTTGGCGTGGGCATTGTTGGCGGTTTCCGGTCCCACAACACCTGCGAGCATGCCGGTTCCAAATCGCTCCGGGTAATTGGAAGATTTCTTTTCGGCGATGTACGACAGGAACGATGATGCAGAGTTCGTCATTCCCGGCACGAGGCCCAGTAGGGTCCCGATAAGACTGCCGCGCACGACGGGTCCAAGAGAATCACGCATCTCCTGGCGGTTGGGGATAAGCGTGCTCATCTTTGCGAGAACCATCTGCGCAAAGGGTTTCTCGGCATTCAACAGAATCTCACCAACCCCGAACAACCCCATGATTACGGGGACAAAACTGATGCCATCCATTAGCTCCATGGTACCGAAGGTGAAACGCGGCAGTCCCCGGACGGGATCCATGCCGATCATTGCGAGCAGGAGTCCGAAGACCCCCATCATCAGGGCCTTGATCATGGATTTGCCCGCCAGGCCCATCAGCAAGGAGATTCCCAACAGGACCAGGGTGAAAAATTCCACCGGTCCGAACTGCAGCGCCAGTCGGGTGAGCGGCCCGGCCGCCAAAACCAGGCACAGAGCGGCAAACGTTCCCCCGATGAACGAGCCGATGGCTGCCATGCTGAGAGCGACCCCGGCCCGCCCCTGCTTGGCCATTGCGTACCCATCCAGACAGGTGATTGCAGAAGCGGCTTCACCAGGGACATTGAGGAGGACGCTGGTGATGGTTCCCCCGTATTGCGTTCCGTAGAAAAGCGCCGTCAATAGGATGATGGCCCCCGTGGGTCCCATGCTGAAGGTCAGGGGAATGAGCATCGCCGTGCCTGCCGCCGGGCCGATTCCCGGAAGTACGCCGATAAGTGTACCCAGCAGAGATCCCACAAAAGCCAACATCAAATGCTGGGGGAGCAGGGCAACTGAGAATCCCATCATCAGGTTCGAAAAGGCATCCATCGTTTTCCCTCCTATAAGCCTAGCGCGGCAAGCATCGACAGGGACGACGCCGGCAACTGCACATCCAGATATCTTCCGAACAGGTGGAATACACCGACACTGCAGACAAGGGCAATGCTCAAAGTCGTCCAGACGGAGCTCCTCCCCAGAACTCTCAGCAAAAAGACCATAAACAGAAACATCGTCAGTTGAAACCCGATGACGCTCATAACGGCAGTCGCCGCGAGGGCCGCGAGGATTAAAACGATTTGGATAACACCCTTTTTTTCAGGAAGAAATCTGCCTTCGTTAGATTTTTCCGATTGCCTGAAAAGCTGTATGAGCCATACAATCGAAAGTCCCCCCATGATCGATCCCAACCAGAAAGGGAAAAAGCCGGGACCCGGCCCCAATTTGGTATAATATTCCATCCCAATGGCCGCTATACAGACGTAACCAGAAAGTGCGATGAAACAAACCGCGGCTGCCCGTTGAACCCTCTGCATAACCCCCTCCCCGCAAACGGCGCTCTCACCTTAGCCACGACCAATCGTCCCTCACCTCTGCTGCCTGGCACGGGATCTCAGTCCTGAGGAATTTATGTCCTTTGCCGTACTCCGCAGTGGTGCAGCGCTGAGAATGCCGTGCAGCGCATGACGCCGCGGATTATTATAACGAGTCATCAAACTTTGGGAATATCGTATTCGTATCGCCCGCACGTCAGACCCTGGAGGATTTCCAGGGTCTTCACTTCCAGAGGAATTCCCTGCGCCCGTCTTTTTCTCTCCAGGTCCGCCTCGTACTCCCCCGGAAGGATGATGGCCGTTTCCGGGTCGATGCGCCTGGCCCCCCGCAGGATCGAAAAAAGGGCCTTCAGCCTTTCCGAAAATTCCTCCCAAGGCATAAACCGAACTGGATCAATGGCAATAAAGAAATGGCCGACGTGCTGCGGCTCCTCCCATTGCTGAACGAGAGATTTCACCCCCGTGGCAAATCCGGATCCTGTAAGGACGCCGCTGAGGATATCCAGTGCGACCGCCAGACCATATCCTTTGTGCTGCCCCGTGGGAAGGACAACCCCCTTGAGACCCTCCATCGGGTCGTTCGTCGGCCTGCCTTGACTGTCCAAGGCCCATCCATCCGGCATTTTTTCCTTCTTTTCGGCCATATGACGGATGCGACCTCGAGAAGAAACCGACATGGCCATATCCAGCACAAAGGGATCCTCCCCCTCACAGGGAACCCCGATGGCCAGCGGATTGTTGCCGACGATATTTCCCATCCCCCCCCACGGGGGCATCGTCGGAAAGGCGTTGGTTCCGGCGATCCCGATCAACCTCTCCTGGCAGGCCATCAGAACGTAGGGGGAAGCCGCGCTAAAATGATTGCTGTCGCAGCAGCCGACGAAACTAGTTCCCAGGGTGTGGGCCAAATCAATCGCTTCCCGCATCCCCCGAGCACCCACAACCGGTCCCAGCCCATCGTTCCCGTGCACGATCCGCAAGGCTGCGGCCGGGGATTGCACCTCGATCCGCGGGCGGGGATTTATCAGCCCCTTCCGGATCCGGGGCACATACGTGAGCACTCTCAGGATTCCATGGCTGCTGACCCCGCGAAGATCCGCCCAGAGCAGGATTTCCACGGCGGTACGCGCATCTTCAGCGGGGACCCCTACGGCTTGGAAGGCGCGAATTCCGAGCTCCAAGAGCTCCTCGTAAGGAACATTCCGTACTCCACCGATGCGATCATTATCCATAATCCTTCATTCATCTCCCATCGGGGTCTATGTTCTGTCTTGATAACACCACAGTGCAAATGTTCCTCACCATGGAATAAAGCCACTGGGTTCTTTGATAAGGTTTTCGGTAGGACATCTATTAAAGTATAGGGAGAGGGGAGGGGCTTGTCAAGGAATATTTTCGCGACTTTCTTAAATGGTTAAGTGAGCTTATCGGTACGTTCTCTAACAAGAAGTAGTGATTACCGCTACCTCGGTGGTCCTTAATCTTCCCGGACATTGGTCATTCCCCTAACCGCCTCGCACTTGCATATTCCTCAAGAAACCGGTAAACGGATGCCGTATCCAGGTCTCCCATTCCTTTGTGTAGCATTGTGTGATAGATGGTTCTGGTAAGGGAACAAATGGGCAAGAAAACTCCCAAGGACCGGCCAAGATCAAGTGCAATATCCTCGCATTTGACGTGGATGGACACTTTGGCGCCGGGGGTAAAGTTCTTCGTGATTATGGCCATTTTTTTTACCCGTGACATATAGCTGCGAGCCTCTCCTGCATTAATAGAATCGAGAAGCGTTTCAATGTTCAGCCCGCTTTTTGTTCCCAACACCAGGCCTTCACATAAGGCGATTAGATTTGCTCCCGAAACAATATTATTGACAATTTTCGCGGTATGACCCATCCCGGCCGTACCAAGATAGGTTACGCTTGTGCCGATAGACTTTAAGAGTCCTTCATATTTGAGATATTCCTGATAATTACCGCCGACCATTATTGAGAGTTTACCTTCTTCAGCATTCTTGAAACCGCCGCTGATGGGGGCATCGAGCAGGTTTATCCCTTGCTCCGACGCAGCAGTGGCCAAGGATATTGTCACGGTGGGATTGCCCGTCCCCAGGTCGATCAGGGTGTTGCCCTTAGCCATATGACTGAACAGGCCGGTGCCGCCTACACATACCTCCTCAGTTACCGCGGAGGAAGGCAGGCACAAAAATACCGGATTGCATTTAGCCGCCAGTTCGATGACTGATTGGACGGGCAGCGCTCCTGCCTCCCTGGCTCGTTTCATTTGTTCGGGTTTGTTGTCATGGACATAAACCTGATAGCCGCTTTTAGTTAGATGGCTGACTATGGCCAACCCCATGATTCCTGTACCGATGAGTCCTATAGTGAACATCACCTTCCACCTCTTAACCTATAGAAGAGCTAAAAATGGTTTTATTGCTGTTCTGTAAATGGGCACACCCACCGGGCACGCGCACTCTCCGCAGGTGCGGCACTGTTCAAGACCCAAGTCTCGGAGGAGTTCTGTCCTGCAGCCCAGGTTACTTTCCTGATAGGCGAGCTGAGCTATTTTTACGAAAAGGAAGGGGCCGCCGAAACTGGTATTACGGTAATCGTAACGCTGGCAAGAGGAAAGGCAGCAGAGGCATTCCCGACATTTAACAAGATGCTGGAAATTTTGTACAACAGTTCGCCTGGCAAAAGGACCTTTTTCTTCTCCTGTGTGCATCCGGGGAAGAAGGCGGTGTTGTCTTAATTCCGCCAGCAAAAATCTGCGGTCGACGACCAAATCCCTGACGAGCGGAAGGTTGCCAAGAGGCTCAATCTTTATATCCTCGCCACATAATGTTATGCAAGCCAGGCTTTCTTTATCGTTTATCACCATGGCACACAACCCGCACCTCTGAAAACGGCAGGCATAGCTGTAGCCTAAGGTGTCATCCATATTTGTGTATATATAATGAAGCATCCCCAGCACACTGTGCTTTTTACCGGCATCCAGGGGCACAGTATAATCTTGCCACTGGCTGTCCCCAGTGGTGGGATCAGTTCTTCGTATTTTCGCCATTATCATAACTCGTCCGTGTCCTTGACCGATGCCGTAAGAACGCCGTCGATCCCCCTCTCGATCACGATATTCTTTCCTTCCCAGGTCTTGGAGAGTTCGGGATAATCAAGTCGATAATGGGTCCCCCTCGTCTCTTCCCTGGTCTGGGAGGCCAGCACCATGGCCTCGGCCACGACCAGCATTGACTGAAGTTCTATTGCTGCCTGCACCGGCAAATTCCATTTTTTCAGCCCCGGGGTCTTAATTTCTTCACTTTTAAGGACAAGATCTGCAATACCTCTTCTGGCCTTTTCCAGGTCCTGCCGGTCTCGGACGCCCCCGGCCCTCCGCCACATTAAATCCCCCAGTTCCCGGGCAAGTTTTTCCGGTGTCTCCCGGCCTGGCTGGTCAAATAATGCATGCAGTTCCCGGACAAGGCCCCGGCAATCTATGCGTTTCTGGACCTTCATTTTTCGCCGGGACTTCTCCCAGGCATGGTATCCGGCGGTGCTGCCAACAACGAAACATTCGGTCAGGGCTGCGGATCCCAAACGGTCGGCGCCATGAAAACCCCCCGTTACTTCGCCTGCGGCAAAAAGCCCTTCCACCCCGGTTGACCCTTGATTATCCACCACAATACCTCCTAGGGTAAAATGAACACTGGGCGCCACTTCATAGGGGACAGACCATTGATAGGCCTCTTGGCCGTAGGCCTGCCTTACCACGTCAAGGGTGCCTAAGGAGCGTCTTTCCTGATAGGTTCTCTCACCGTCCGGGTCGCCTCGGTTTGCCCGTGGATCGAAGATTACCCCTCCGTTCCTAGTGCCCCCGCCGTTTTTTATTTCCCGGAAAATAACTCGAGCCACCTGAGCCCTGGTCATCCTATGGAAGGAACGAAGAATCACGCGTCCCCGGCAGTTCAAGAGCACCCCTTGCGGACCGGCGGAAGATGGTTCGCCGCAGTTGATGCCAACCAGGTCAGGGGGAGAGGTTACAGCAAAGGGCATCCACTGCATAAATTCCATGTCTACCAGCCGGGCGCCCACCAGTAGAGCCAGAGCCATTCCATCGCCCGTGACCTCCCGCGTATTATCCGTATGCGGGGCATATACCATTCCCGCCCCTCCGGTGGCCAAGACCACAGCAGGCGCCTCGATAACAACGGGTTCACCTCGGTACATATCGAGAAACAGGGCGCCGCTCATCCCCCCCTCGGTCAAGATCAGCCGATAAAGCACATGGCTTTCCAGGACCCTAATCCGGTCATGGCAGGCAATTTTGCAGCGCAAGAGGTTGGCAAGGGAACTGCCGCGGTAGCAACAGATCATGGTTCGGGCGCTGCGGTGACCGCCTGCCTGCGTCAGGCGGGGCTCACCCTGGTCATTCCTTTTGAAAAGATACCCCCATTCCTCCAGCGCCTGCAGAGACTGCAGGCCTCCCTCCGCCACCAGTTCGACCAGATTTCTCCTGCTGATCCGTTCCCCGGCCTGGAAAACGTCTTCCACAAAATGACGCGGTAGATCATTATCGGCAAATCCCGGGCAGGCCACGATGCCGCCGGCCAGGCGGGTATTCCCATAGAGGAGGGAACCTTTGGAGGCAATGCAGACCCGCGCTCCCTGCTCCGCTGCAGCCAGGGCGGCGAAGGTCCCGGCAGCACCGGAACCGATCACGAGCACATCGCATCTGTTCATCGGGTTTTTTACCCCCGGGTTTTGACCAATCCGCTCAAGATGACGCGACCTCTCTCTTGCCTCAATCTCTCCGGGCATCACTCATATTGATTCGGGCAAATTCTGCATAAAGTTTCAGTATCGCGGAAATATTCCCTGCGGACAAACCCCTGTTCTTTGCGGCGACCATCAACTGGGAAACCAAACCCACTAAAGGCAATGTCGTCCGGGTCTGTGTTTCCATCGCCATGATATGCTCCATGTACTGGTCGTCGATCATTACTGTATCTTCAACATTACCGTTGTTCTTGATAATAAGGGATCCGCAGCGACTGGAAATTTGACTTTCGGCTGCTCCGGCATTAATTACGGTCAAAATCTGCTCCGGCTCCAGCCCCGCCTTCACTCCCAGTACCATAGCTTCACATAAAACAGCCAGATGAGCCCAGAAAATAATTGTATGGACAAGCCTGGCTTTGTGTCCCGTTCCGCTGGTACCCATATAAAAGATTTTCCGGGCAATCTTATTGAGAACCTCCTCAATTTTTTCATAGGCTGCATATGACCCACCCACCATGATCGTGAGGGTTCCTGCGGTCGCTTCTCCGATGCCCCCGTCTACCGACGCGTCCAGGTAGGACACTCCCTTTGCTTCGGCCGCTTGTGCAATTCGTTCCGTTCTGTAAGGGTCGCCATCCCCCAGATCAATCACCAATTTGCCCGCAGGCGGCTGCGCCAAAATCCCCTCTGGACCGTGCATTACCTCTTCCGTCTCCCGGGAGCCGGGCAGGCAGAGGAAAATAATATCGCAGTGCGCCGTCAATCTACCCAATGATGCATCGTATCGGCCGCCTTTTTTTGTGAAGAACTGCAGGGCTTCCCGGTGAGGATCACAAACAGTGACGGCATAGCCCTCTTTCAGCAAATTGCAGGCGATGGGCATACCCATTTTCCCAATGCCAACAAAACCAATTTTATTCATGGCCGCTTCCCTTAAGGACAGTGCATGAGCTGAAGGTTTTTCTTCGCCAGATGCAAAGCCCGGTGAGGGTACTGACCGGACAGTAGCCCCAGAGCATACAGTATGTATGTTTTATCCAGCATAAACCTGGGCTGTGCCGGTTTCAACAAATGGGGGGTGCGTGGGTCGAAAACCGCCTCGTTCAAGATGGCGCAGGGCTCTTTGGCAAATATCACCGGCCCACCGGTGCCGATAATGGTTTTCAATCCGCGCAGGTCTTTACCGGTTTGAATAAACGTCTCACCGGCCCCTGGTATATACGCTAATTTCAGTGAACCAACATGACGTTCCACGCCCAATCTGACTGCCGCCTTGGCCAGCCCGCTGTCTACCTCAAATTCCCATGCTTCCCGGGGCAACTGCTCCGGAGGCAGGGTTTGACAGTATTCCATAACTCTCTTTCCCTCTGCGGAAGAAAATCCGGCATCTTTGAGCAACTGAGTCATTCCGACCAATTCCACAATGGAGAGGGCGTTATGCCGTACCCCCAAATCCCCTTCTACGGTTCGTTTGACAAATGGCTCGGGTAGTCCTTTGAGAATTACATTGGTCATGGTTGGCATCCCCGCTCCGGCCGAATAAACGTCGGTGGTAGCGCCGCCTACGTCTATAACCAGCAATTCACCAAGGCCTTCTTCTTCAGGCGTGCCTTGGGCCAGGATAGCCACTGCCTGCAATACGGCGTTAGGCGTCGGCATCAGGAGTGCAACCTGATTTTGCACTGTATTAATGCCTTTGGCTTTGGCAATCCTGTCAATAAAGACCCGCCGGATTGTTTCCCGGGCCGGTTCAATATGAAGGCAATTGACGCTTGGCATCACATTTTCTGTAACCACAACTGCCTTGCCCATTTTTTCCAAGGCTCCGCGGCACTCCCGAACAGCGTTTTTATTGCCGGCGATAATTACCGGGACGTTTATCTGTGTGCCGGCCAGCAGCACCGCGTTGCTGATGATCACCTCCTTATTCCCCCCGTCGGTGCCGCCGGAAAGAAGAATCAAATCCGGTTTAAGCGCCGCCAACTGGAGCAGCGCGGGGTCATCCATGACTCCCGCTATGCTGCCGATCACTTTGGCCCCTGCATTGCAGGCGGCCTTGCGGCCTGCCTCCACGGTGAGTTCGGGGACCAATCCGATGACAACCATCCGTAGGCCACCGGCCGCACTACTGCAGGCTAATTTGGGGGCGTTTTTTACCAGCCGGTCAGAGGTCTGACCGCGCAGTTCGACCAGCAACTCAGACAACCCCAAACGAACATCACGGTCAACGGTAGAGGAAACGCTTGCTTTGGCAATAACTTCTTCGCCCTCCAGATCAATCATTACGCCCTTAGTGAAGGTGCTGCCAAAATCAATTAGGAGCATAATACGCATGGAGGCTTCCTATTGCTTCCTTTCGTACCGGGCAATAACTTCATCGCCCGGAAGGTATTTTTTCTCCATTTCCCTGATTTGCGGCAGACCGACAAATTTCAGGTAATCCTGGAAAGCCATATAATGCCGGGCATCCTCACCGGTAAAGCCCTTCTTCGCCGCCAGGAGTTTCAGGGCTTCTTCCAGGCCGTGCATGGCAGCCATCAAGGGGGCAACGGGAAAACTAAGTCGTGCCAAGCCTAAGCGGCAATACTCCTCGTAACTTAAAACAGGTGCTTTGCCGCCCAAAACAATACCGATGCTGATGGGGATGCCGATTTCTTCTCCGGCACGTTTGATGTCATCCAGATTGTCTATCTTCGGTGCCTCCAGAAAGATCATATCTGCGCCTGCTTTAGCATAAGCTTTCCCGCGTCTGATGGCCTCGTCAATGCCGTAAAGGGTGCCTGCGTCCGTTCTGGCGTTAATAATAAAATCGCTGTCATTCCGTGCCGCGACTGCCGCTTCGATTTTTCCGGTCATTTCCTCCATGGGAATAACCATCTTGCCTTCCATATGGCCACAGCGTTTGGGGAAGACCTGATCCTCCAGGTTGATTCCGGCTGCCCCGGCTTCTTCAAACAATTTAACTGCATAATACGTATTAACCGCATTCCCGAATCCGGTGTCGCCATCAGTCATCACAGGTATGGATACGCTCCGGCAGATGTTCCGGGTTGCGTCCACCATTTGCGTCAGGGAGAAAATACCCACATCCGGCAACCCGAGAAGACTACCGGCCAAGCCAAACCCCGTCACCTGTGCGGCGGAAAAACCAACTTTCTCAATAACCATGGCACTGAGTGCGTCGTAAGCCCCTGGGCACATCAAGGGCTTCCCCGGTATCAGCAGATTTTTTAACCTGGTTGTTTTCTTCAATTCTTTTGATTGCTTCTGCATTATTTCCATCTTATGCAACCTTCGTATTTTTTCTTTTATCGAGGTCTTCGTGTAGCCACTTTATGACCTCGCCAGGCCTCGTGTAGGGTGGTGCAATCCGTGTAAACCCTATCTTTTTGAAACGTTGTTCAATGTCTTCCCATTTGGTTTCACCTACGGCCAAAGTTCCGCCAATATACAGCAAGGTATCCTGCAGTCCGGCTTCGATCAGTTTGTTCTTAAAGCCTTGGCAGTCAATTTCTGCGTGGCCGCAGAGGGATGATACCAGGATTACATCGACGCTGCTCTCGATTGCTGCGTTAATAAATTCTTCCTGGCTGACAAAAGACCCCAGGTTGATTACGTTATAACCCGCTTCATTAAGGGCATAAGCGAGGATCCTGTTGCCTATGGCGTGTGAATCGGAACCTATCACTCCCATTACCAGGGTAGCTGGATTTCCTTCATCTTCCATTCTATTTCCCCTCCTTTACTCTCAACATGGCATAGACGTCATCCAGCACCATTTCATAGGGTGGCCGTCCTCCTTCCATTCTGGATCGCTCGTCAATCTTTCTCCGGTTATACGCTAACGCCCTTTTGGGAAGCGGCAAATTACCGGCATCCAGGAATCGGTAAGCCCCATAGGCGTCCCTGACAGGAATGGCTTTCCCGTAATTATAGATGCTGGGAGTAAAGGGTACCTCGACAATCCCTGTTTCAATCCCTTTTAATGTACCAAGGGCCGGGTCTCCGTCGCCTATTTCCAGCACAGCGTCAATAATAGCCCTGGTTTCAGCTTCTACGATTTCCATTTCCTCCTGCAGTTGTTCACTATCCGGCATCCGCTGCCTGCCTAAAATGTCGATGACTTTTCTTGTAGCGGTAACTCCCGCGGCATTGGCCTCCTTCGAGGGAACCCCTACACCTTCCTGGGTTGATTTGACAACGATCTGATCGGATCCGCCCAGCACGCCGGTTGTCGCACCCAGGCAAATAACACCCATAGCTTCCTCGGGCTTTTCAGGGAAAGCCCCCTGCCACTGGTGAAAAATCGTTGTTATTTGAACATTGTCGAAACCGTATTTGTGGAAGTATTCATTACTCAGTTTGCGAAGTATTTTCAGGGAAGCCACATCCTGAATCAGGTTTGTTCCCTGGCCATAGGCAGTTTGGGTCGCTTTTACCCCCTGCCCCGCTGAGATTAATGCCCCAAGGATAGTATTGGAGAGAGAGATACAGGGTACTCTGAAACACCCCGGTCCTTGTCCGCCCCCTTGTTCTCTGGCTATAATGATACCGTTTTCTGCATAATACCCTGCCAGGCGGTCAATGTACTGCTGTACTTTTAAGATACTCAGCAGGGATACATTTTTGTTGTATGTCAAACCCCAGCTGTATATATTGCCGTTTATATCCGACATACCGCTGGCAAAACCTATTTCAGCCACCAACCGGGCGTCAATGGAACCGTGTTTTATGGTTACCGGCCGCCCCACAGCTTCCATAATACGGTGTCCGCCTTTGACCCCGTAATTTACGACTGGATAACCATTGATATCTTTTCCCGCTTGCAGGGCGTTTTCAACTTCTTTGAAACGAAGGTTCCGGGAGTAACTGTCTACCGTAATGGGCAGCAGATCCGCACCGGCTTCCTGCACGCAGAGCAGATCTTCTATTTGCCCCTCTACTTTAGGTTTCCCAGCCCTTAACGCGATGAGCACCCGTCCTTCGGCATGGGCTTTTTGTAATGCAGCGGCCACGTTTTTTCCAGGTCCGCTTGCACGGTGATACTGAAAGGCTTCTTCCAGATCGACCTCGCTTCCGGTGGGCCACATCTTCAGCACTTCCTGTCGTTCCGCGAAAAATTGTTCCACCGGCAACTTTTTATTGGATATTTCCATACCATCAGCTCCTTCTAAGAACGCGTGGCCGTCAGCCCGCCATCCACCACGATCTCCGTTGCCGTGATGTACCGGGCCTCGTCGGCGACCAGGAACAGCACGGCATGTGCCACGTCCCATGCATCGCCCATGCGCCCGAGCGGCACGCGGGCATTGCGTTCGGCAATCAACCGCTCGGCATCGTTGCCGCCGATGTCGCGCACCAGGCGATGAGTCACCAGCGGCGTGTTCATCAAGCCGGGTAGCACCGCATTACAACGAATGCCCACCTTCGCGTTGGCCATGGCGATCGCTTTCGATATGCGGATCACCCCCGCCTTGCTGGCGGCATAGGCGACGTAGTTCCGGTCCGGGGCGTCGCGAATACCAGCTACCGAGGCAATGTTGACGATGACGCCCGCACCCTGTTGCCGCATCACCGGCAGCACATGCTTGCATGTCAAGAACACGGTCTTGAGGTTGAGGTCCATCTGCCGGTCCCAGACCGCTTCATCCATCGTCACCGGATCACCGGGGACTGAGCCGCCGACATTATTCACCAGGATGTCGATCCGCCTGTACCGCGCGAGGCAGTCATCGACGGCATCCTTTACCGCATTGCCGTCGGTCATGTCGCAGCGTTTCACCGCACCACTTCCTCCCTCACCTGTTATGATAGCAAGGGTCGCCTCAGCGGCGGCGATATCGATGTCGGTAGCAAACACGGTGGCCCCCTGCCGCGCCAGCAACACCGCGATCGCTCGCCCGTTTCCCCACCCCTCGCCCACCGAACCTGCACCGGTGATAAAGGCGATTTTTCCGTCCAGTCGCAGCATGTTATGTTTCCTCCTTTGTTTCAGGCAGCCCTCTCCTGCAATCAGTTGGGTACCCTTTTGGCGAGCGCGTTCACATCGGTTACCACATCAACCACCACGGGTTTGTTCATCGCAAATGCCTGCTTAAGAGCATCCTTGATCTCGCCCGGCTTTTCGACCCGGATACCGCCGCAGCCGAAGTCCTCTGCAATCTTCGCAAAATTGTTGTCGGTAAATGTCCATAAGTCGGTCCAATTGCCGAGCGGCCTTCCGGCGTAGTTGATTTTATTGAGCGGGATCTCCTGGCTGAGTCCGCCGTTGTTGTTCACCAGGACTACAACGTTGATGCTGTAGCGCCTGGCGGTTTCGAGTTCGGCTATGTGGTAATAGAAGCCGCCGTCGCCGGTGAAACACAGCACCGGCTTGTCCGGCAGCGCGCACTTCACGCCGAGCGCTCCGGGAAAGCCCCAACCCAGCGAACCCGCACAGGGGAAATAACGCTGCGTGGCATACTTGAAGTCGAGCATGGTACCGGTCCAGATGCCGGCATGTCCGGTATCCGACACCACCACACCATCGGGCGGCAACATCTCGGAGATTTCCTTGCAGATGCGCTCCGGCCGTATCGGCACCGCATCGGAGTTACGATTCGGCTCGTTCTCGGTACGCCACTTGGCAACGATTTCATGCACGCGCCCCAGCCACGCCTTTGCCGCTTCTGTAGACTTCGGCTGTGCCGCGTCAATCATGCGCTGCAACGAGACCTTTGCATCCCCCAGGATCGAAACCGTATTCGGATAATTGCGGCCCAGTTCCGAGGGATTGATATCAAGCTGGATCACCGGGGTGCCTGCGGACGGGAAATGCCAAAAGTGCGTTACATGTCCGCCCGCTTTACTCCCGATGAAAAACACGAGATCCGCCTCACGCAACGTGCTGTTGGCGCAATCGCGCGAGTAGCTCCCCGAAACCCCGACCGATAATGGATGACTGTCCACGATCGTCGCCTTTGCCTTGAGTGAAGTGATTACCGGAATCTGCAGCTTCTCTGCCAATTCCACCACCTCACGTTGCGCACGCGACCACACAACACCACTACCCGCCACAATCGCGGGCCTCTGGGCTTTGGCCAGCACTGCCAATGCGTTGCGTACACATTCCATATCGGGTTCCGGGCGCCAAGCAGGTGCGCATGAGTACTGCTGCTCGACTATGAGATCGAGATCGGCTTCCTGCTCGATTATCTGACCGCCGCGATTCTGTACCTGTAAATGCACCGGCGCCGGCACACCCGAGGTCGCCTCGCGGAAAGCCTGGCGAAGCAAGTCAGGCAGCCGCGTGACGGACTCCACGTGGGCGCTGAATTTCGTGACCGGTTCGAACTGGGAAAAGTCCTCTATCTGCTGGTAGGGAGACCGATAGCGGTTACTGGGTAAAGGTCCGCCCGAAATGGCAATAATCGGCGAACCCGACATGTAGCCGTCACGCACCCCCGCAGCAAGGTTTGAAGTACCAACACTCTGTGTCATACAAATTCCCGGTTTGCCGCTCGCTCGGGCATAACCGTCCGCCATGTAGGCTGCTGCCTTCTCACCGTGCACCATAACCCTCTTGACAGGCATGTCATCCATCTCCGTCAAGGCTTTCATCATAACAGCGGGCACAAAGAAAATATACGACACGCCATAGCCCATCATCATATCGGCGAACAGTCGCGCTCCGGTCATTTTTGGCATTTCATCCTCCTGTGGTTGATTCTTGATGGAATCATGTGAATGAGCATCAATCGACCCTGCCCCAGTACAGTTCCTTGAGACGTCTGATGGCCTCCCGGTCCCTAATTTCAATAATCTCATCGATGTTATCGGGATCAACGAACCATGTTCTGCCGTCCGCCAAGCGAGTGTACAGCCTCTCTCTTGCCTCTTCGCTCAACCCGGGCATCTGAACGTTCCTCTTCGCCCTCGCGGCCAGAAGATCCTTGGGCCTCTTCCAGGCGCCGGACAGATCGGCATGCATCATCGGGCCTTCATGGGGATGACGAAAACCGAAAGACGTCCTGACGCCAAGATCAATATCCTCCGCGCTAGCCACTCCCTCCGCCCAGAGCCGGATAGCCACAGATCCCAATGCCGCCTGGATGGTGTTGAGCAGATAACCGGGACACTCTTTCAGCACTCTCACGGGGATTTTCTTTACCTGCTTCAGCAGGTCATACGTCAGGTTAAAGGTCTCATCCGTCGTCCCGGGTCCTTTAGCAACCTCGACCCCGGGAACAAAATGTGGCGGGGAGAAGTAGTGGGTCAGGACCACCTTGTCTTGTCTCTTCACCCCCTTACCGATATCGCTCATCACGAACCCTGATGTGTTACTTGCGATTATTGTCTGCGGGGGGCACAGAGCATCCAATGTATTAAAGAGTTCCTGCTTGTCAGTCAGCCGCTCCACGATTGCTTCCGTTATGTAATCATTGTCAGCCAGTCTGGTTATATCGGAAGTGAAGGTTAAGCGATTGAAGGTTTCATCGGCACGTTTGCGGCTTATCAATCCTTCGGTAATAAAGATATCCAGTCCCTTCTTGACCCTCTGTGCCGATTTCTCTAGTATCGTGTCGTTCAGATCAAAAACCACGGTTGGATATCCCCAGAGAGCGAAGTTAATGGCAATCCCGAAACCCATTGCGCCGCCGCCGGCAACACCGATATTTTTGATATCACTCAGTTTCATTTCCCCTCTCTAACTTATCAAAGAAAGAGCCGTACCATGCTCATTAATCCAGCTTTCCCCAGTACAGTTCCTTGAGACGTCTGGCGTACTGACGGTCCCTCATCTCTTCGGCCTCCTCAAATTTGTTCGGGTCAATAAACCAAGTCCCAACGCCGTCGGCAAAGCGTTTACGCAATCTCTCCCTTGCCTCTTCGCTGAGACCCGGCATTGCCAGTGTCCTTTTCACTTGCCTGTCCTGGACATCGGCTGGCCATTTGAAGTGGGCTGAGAAATCAGCGTGCATAAACGGCCCTTCATGCGGGTTACGAAAACCAAACGAAGCCTTGATGCCGAGGTCGATATCCTCCGCGCTTGCAACGCCCTCCGCCCACAAGCGGTATGCGGCGCCTTCCAGTGCCCTCTGCATCGTGTTCAACAGATAGCCGGGCAATTCAGGGATAATAAAGTCTTTGAGAACCCTGACAGGCGTCTTCCGCACATTCTTCAGCAAATCGTAAGTCAGGTTAAAGGTTTCATCTGTCGTTCCCGGTCCCTTCGCAACCTCGACACCGGGAACAATATGGGGTGGGGTAAAATAATGGGTAAGGACCACCTTGTCCTGTCTCTTGACCCCCTCGGCAATGTCCCCCATGCGAAGGGTAGACGTATTGGAGGCAATGATCGTCTGGGATTTACAGATCTTATCCAGGTGATTAAAGAGTTCCTGCTTGTCAAACAGCCGCTCCACGATTGCTTCGGTTATGAAGTCAGCGTCGGCAAGATTTTCAATATCGGAGGTGAAAGCGATCCGTTCAAATGTCTCCTCAGAACGCCGGCGGCTGATGAGATCTTCCGTGGCAAACATGTCCAGAGCCTTCTTTACCCGTTGAATTGTTTTTGCCAGAATCTGATCATCAAGGTCGTAAATTGTCGTCGGGTATCCCCAAAGAGCGAAGTTGATCGCCAGCCCGAAACCCATTGTCCCACCGCCCGCAATGCCTATCGTTTTAATATTACGTAATTCCATATTACACCCCGTGAACTTTTCACTTTACTGACTATTCAGTCGGTTTTCTAAAAACATGGTTTATCTCAGTAGCCTTGGTAAGAAAAATTGGAAGGTGTCCACGGCAATCAGATGGGGGAGACAATCAGCCGTATATCTCCGGGTTGACCATAACGGCCTGCTCGGGTTTCTTTCCCTCCAGGACCGTCAAGACGTTCCTGGCCGCTTCGACAGCCATGCGCACGATGGATTCCGCCGTGGCAGCACCGACATGGGGGGTCAGGACAAGTTTGCCCGATCCGCAGAGGCGATCCAGATTTTCCGGGGGCTCCTGGGCGAATGTGTCCAGTCCGGCGGCAGCGATGATTCCCCCCTTCAGTGCGTCGATGAGGGCTTTCTCATCAATGATCTCACCCCTCGCCGTGTTGATCAACCACGCCGTTTTCTTCATCATCGCGAGTTCCGCAGCTCCGATGAGACGCCGGGTCCCCTCGGTCAGCGGGAGGTGCAGACTGACGATGTCGACGGCTTTTAGCAGCGCTCCGATCTCCTGCACCCGGGTTATCCCCGGAGGAACCTCGCCGGCCATGAAGGGGTCAAACACCATGACATTCATCCCAAAAGGTGTAAGCAGTTCCGCGAGGCGCCGCCCGATCCGCCCGAACCCGACCAGCCCCAGCCCCTTGCCGAAAAGCTCAACCCCGCAATAGTTCGCTTTGTCCCAATGCCCCCCGCGCACCCGGGCATCCAGGGTCGGGATGTCCTTGGCAAGCGACAGCATCAGGGCCAGCGCATGCTCGGCCACCGACCGGTAATTGGCGGAAGCGCTGATCAGTACGGGGATCCTCAATTCCGTCGCCGCAGGGACATCGACGTTGTCGACGCCGATTCCGTGCTTGGCGATCACCCTCAACCGCGGAGAGGCTTGAATGACCTCCCGCGAGATCTTGCCCGTCCGCACGATTAATCCATCCGCTCGATTGTCCGCTACGACCTGGGCGATAACAGACGGCTTCGAATAGGAACCGATAAATGCGATCCGGCATTTCTCCGACAGCATCTCCATCGCCTCCGATGAAATCCTGTCGCTCGTCACCACCACGCTGAAGGGATCTTGGTTGTGCTGCATCGATAACGCTCCTTGTATAAAAAAATGAGCCTGCGAGAGCACCCCCGCGAAACCGGAATCCTCGCAAGCCCTCAACCGCCTTTGGGGGATTCCAGTTTCGGGAGGTTTCGTTCCATGCTTTCGTTGGTATGGGTCTCCATCAGGACGCGCGCTTCCTCGCCCTTTCTTCTTGCAAATGCTTCGAACATGGTCCTGTGCTCCGTGAGATACATTTCAGGGCGATTTTTGGAAAGAAGGGTTCCGGGTGCAATCCGGCAGTCCTGCTTCGCCAGCGACCCATTGGCCTGAATTACCTTCTGATCGTGCGAACAAAGGACCATCAGGTCGTGGAACTGCCGGTTAAAGCCAAGGTCTCCCGATTAACTCGGATCTGATGTCTTGAGAAGGACTTTACACAGGCATTCCCTTCACTCACTTCATAATTTGGTATAGTGGCAGGCGAAAATGGTTCTGTCAAGCAAATCGTAATGCCATAATCCACCACCAGCTTTTGGATGGCCGGTTTTTTTACATTTTGGATTCATTTTGTTCGTTCCTGGGCCGGTTATCCGCTCAAGAATTCCATGGCGACCTCAAATTTTTTAGAGTTTGCCGAAACTACTTGTACCATGTCCGTCTCGGAACACACTTCCGCCTCCAGCCGGAAAATTATGCTCCAAAAATCCACCGCTAATTTCATTCACTCTAAATGATTCTATATCGTTATCACCCATAAACCGGCGTCACCGCCATGATCCGGCGCCTGGCCTCCAGGTAAAGCTCAAGGGCGGGATGGCACTTCACCAACCGGACGATCAGTTCATGGATCTTTCAACAATCCGGCCCGAAATGTTGATGAACAAAAACCGAATCGCCTTCATCCGCCGGGAGACCCAGGAACCTCCCAAGACCAGACGCTTCATGATCGTGTTTAAGTTCATCGCCAAAATCATGATCCACCACCAGGCGGCATTCTCCCCAAAATCCCCCGACGGCAGTTGCCCCCCGGCAAAATCCCCCTTCATCACCGAGTGCGCCTCCTCCGACTTGCCGCAACGTTCGCGATGCCAATGGATCAACCTCTCCCCATCCAATCCATGTTCGTCTTTTATGGTGGTGGATCATTCAGGATTCTTACCAAGACAATACAATTCTTTTCGTAGAGGATTTCATGGGGGCTGCCGACCTCGGATAATTTGGTCTTCTTGGTGATCAGCACATCACCCGGCGAAGGCGTGCGGAGGGCGACGAATTTGCGTGAATAAAATATAAAACTCGGCAGGGAATGTCCCCACATCACCGCCTGTTCGGGAAGCCGGCCGGCTATCAGGGCGGCCTCGCGAACAGGAGACTGCATCAGTGTCCCTATCCGCGGCATCAGCGCGAGATTGATCAGAAGCAGATACGCGACGGAGACCACGACAGCGGGCTTCAGGGATCCGGATTGCCGGATGAAGAAAAGAAGCGCCACGGCTACGGCCAGCAGGCCGCAGAAAATGGTGTAGTCTGCGCCAAAGAGCGATTGCCCAGAAACCATGACGCATGCGGCGAAGTCATCCTGGACATACGGGATGGCCAGCGGAAGGGCCATGGGGAAAATCAGAAAAAAAATCAGAAATATCACTGCCGGCGCCAGATATGACCGGAGACGCTCCAACCGTTCGTACGCTCCCCCGTAAAGGATGAAAAGCGGAGGAAATGCGCTGAGAATATAGTGGGGGAGTTTGGTGCCCCCGAAAGAGAACAGTATCAGTACGAATCCAACCCAGATAAAGCAGAAACGATACACCTCCTGCTTCCATAACAATCCGGCCCGGCGGATCAATGGAAACAGCAGGCCGCAATGGGGAAGGGTTCCGACGATGATCACGGGAATATAATAGAACAGGGATCCGGAATGGTCTTCGAACGCCCGGGAGTATCGTTCCAAGTTGTGTTTAAGAAAAAAATCCTGTATGAAAATCGTCCCTTGATTCAGATATTCCAGGACATACCAGGGAAGGGCGATGAGTGCAAAAATCGAAATCGCCGGGAGGTTAAACACCATTTTCAACCAGAGTCGAAACTCTTTTTGCATAAGGCAATAGATCAGGCTGACGCCGAACGGTATGACAATGGCGACCGGGCCTTTCGCCAGAAAGGCAAGGCCGGTATAAAAAGCGGCCGTGTAAATATGCAGCTTTTTTTTGTTTTGCGTGTATTCATAGAAGTGAAAGAGGCATAGGGTCATAAACAGATTAAGGGCGGAATCCACAATGGCGGCTTTCCCGGTGATGGTGATCTGAACGGCGCTGATGAAAAACAGAGCGGACAGAGCGCCGCATCGAAGCCCCAGGTGGCGGCGGGTAAAACCGAAAATCGCCAGCATCCACAGAAAGGTCGCCAGCGCGGAGGGGAAGCGGGCCGCGAATTCATTCAGGCCGAATATCCTGAAGCTCAGGGTTTGTAACCAGTAAATGAGAATCGGTTTATCGTATTGCGGCGCCCCATTGAAGTGCGCGGTAAGGTAGTCGCCGTTTTCAAGCATTTCACGACTGGCTTCGGCGTAGAACCCTTCGTCCTCATCGAAAAGCGGCGCAGATCCCAGAAGGGGGAAAAGACTAAGAAAGGCTATTCCTAATAGAATCGCCATCCAAAGCTTATCATGTGGAAAACGGGAAGAAAGCCTTTTCATGAGCCTGCCTTTATATTCTCATGCTTCGTTATGCCCGCACCGAGCATGGGTGTTTAGTAAGAGAAGCCGCCCCGCATGTCAAGAAAATCTTATAAGAAACTCGAAGGACTTTTTGGGCCTTTCGACTTGCAAAGAACGGGCTTTGCGATTATAGTCTCGCCCTGCATCGATTGCGGGGAGCTTCGCATACCGGCGGCGGACTTCTAGTTTTTGGCAGGAGAGACCTTATTTTCAAGACTCTCCAGGAGTGCATAGATGACAATGTTGTCGATAGTGGTGCCTGTATATAAAGAGGAACGGAACATTCCTGAATTTGTGACCCAGGTCGCGTCCGTGATGGAGAGGGTAACCGATGACTACGAGATCATCTTTACGCTGGATCCGTCGCCGGACGGGAGCGAGGAGGCGGTCCTTCGGGCCAGGGAGTCGAATCCCCGGGTGAAGATGCTGAAATTTTCCCGCCGCTTCGGTCAGCCAATGGCCACGCTGGCCGGACTCCAATACTCCTCCGGAGAAGCGGTGATTGTGATGGATGTGGACCTGCAGGATCCGCCGGAGTTGATTCCGGAGCTGACCGCCAAATGGAGCGAAGGGTACGATGTGGTTTGCGCACAAAGGAAGAGCCGGGCAGGGGAGACATCCATAAAAAAACTGGTGGCCTGGATCGCGTACCGTGCGATCAGGGGCCTTTCGGAGGTGGACATACCGCCCAACACCGGGGATTTCCGGCTCATGAGCCGGCGGGTGGTGAACGAACTAAACAAACTGAAGGAGAGCCACGGATTTCTCAGAGGCATGGTGGCTTTGGTCGGGTTCAAGCAGACCTGCATCCGCTTCGACAGACCCGCCAGGTTTTCGGGAGCGGGCCAGTACAATCGGTTCATCGGATCGATCCGGATCGGCATCAACGGCCTCGTATGCTTCTCGGGCAAACTCCTCTTTCTGGCGTCGGTTACAGGATTTTTCATTAGCGTGGCGGCCGTTTGCCTGGCGGTGGCGTTCGCTTTCATGGAAATCACCGGCGCCGGTCGTCCGGTCGAGCATCCGGTCATGGTTGTTCTTATCCTGCTTCTGGCAGGGATACATCTGCTCAGCATCGGACTCCTCGGCGAATACGTGTCGCGGATTTACGATGAAGTCAAGGGGCGCCCGAAGTTCATCGTGGATCGGGCCGAGGGATTCGACCGTGAGCCGATCGGGAATCCCGACCGGTAGCACACCCGGGAAGCCCCGCCCCGTGAGCGGGGGGCTTCGCTTTCAATAGGGACACCGGGGTATATAGACGATCCCGCCGCGGTCGAGTGATCGAGTAAAGAAAGGACCATAAATGTCTGGTAGAGTTGAACTGTCCGATTTCTATCCATCGAGTTTGCCTATTGTGGTTGATCAAGACGTCGTGGAAGCGGCGATGTCCGACGGCAGGGCGAAACGGTCGTGGGTGCTGGCCTTCGTGGTCGGGACAAAACCCTGTTTCAATAAAGTATATGGCGCCATGACGGCGTGCCGTCATCGGGGCATCCCCATGTTCGTGATCGACGCAAACCAGCATTACGACAGCACGCTGACGTATGGTCTGATGGAGTTCGGGTTCGAAGCGCATGTGGCGTTCAATCTGCAGCTCAGGGGCGATCTCGCGCAGAAATCGGGCGAGCTGTTCTACAAAACCACACGGGTCGCCAATTGGCTCAAGGACAAATGGCCCGATGTGGCGGTTGTTCCCGTGGTGAACGGCGACACGATACTCTGCCCCATCATTCCCGCTGCCTGGATGTTCACCCGCGGCGAAAAATCGATACAGAACGAAGCAGGACTGAGATCGATGTCGCCCGTGATCTTCGAGCATATGAGCGAGGCGATCGCCATGCCCGAATTCATGGAAGGACAATGGAACGGGGAGTGGCGGCTGATGCGAACGGAGCCCTTCCCCGAGCAGTGGGATACCTATGTTTCCGCTGCCGGCTGCGAGCATCACATGGCCCCTGTCGAGCTCAACAGGCAGCACCTGCTTCGGGAGGGATATCCCGAAGACCATATCTACCTGACGGGCGGCGTTGTCGTGGACGCGCTGAAGCTCAAGCTCCAGGAGCGGCCGGTTCCCAGCGTGTTCGAGATTCATCCCAGGCTGGCGGAGGGACGCTGGATCAGGCTCGATATCCACCGCAAGGAGAATCTCGGCCATCGCAGGTTCACCGCCATTTTCGAGGCTTTGGAAAGACTGGTCGAGAGGCGGCATCTGATCACGCTGGTCATGATGAACGCCACCAGGCATGCGATCGGCCGCTGGGGTCTCGAAGACCGGTTCGAGAAGCTCAAAAAGATGCCCAACTTCCTCGCGACCGAAGTGTGGCCCGCCTACGGACACGTAGTGGAATTCTATTCCTCCGAGCACTGCCTGGCGGCATGGACCGACAGCGGCGGAATTCAGGAGGACATGAACATGCTCGGCAAACCCTGCATCACCTGCCGGTTCAACACCGACCGGCCCGAGACGGTCATGGGGAATCACGGGAATGTGCTGGTTCCGCCGATCAGCGCCGGTTTTCTCGAAAGGGCGGTCGCAACGATCGTCGAAGACCGGTCCATTCTGGCGAAGCTCGAAGGCGCGATACCCCTGTACGGCGAGAATCAGGGCCGGAAGTTCGCCGATGCCATAGAACCGCATACGGCTTCGAATGCGTCGTCCCACCGGTTGAGTCACGAGATTCTCGGGTTCGGAGTGGACGAATCCCAGCTCGAAAGGAGCTTCTAAGATAAACACCATACTCAAGAGCGATTGCCGCCACTTTCCGGGAAGCCGGCCCTGTACGTTCAACAAGGCGGACGGCACGACCTGCCCCGGGTGCGTCCACTACGCACCCAAGAACTTCCGAATTCTCATCATCAAACTCGACGCGGTGGGCGATGTCCTGCGCACCACCTGCCTGCTGCCGGGGCTCCGCGAAAAATATCCCGACGCTGAGATCATCTGGGTGACCCGGGCCCGCACGCGAGATCTGTTTTTGAACAACGCTTTTGTGAGCGAGATCTGGACGGTCGAGAATGACGCCCTGGCGCGATTGGGAGTGGAGCGTTTCGATCTGGTGATCAACCCCGATGCCGACAAATTCACCGCGGCCCTCGCCGCGGCGGCCAATTGTGCAGTGAAACTCGGCATGACGCTCGACGAACGGGGGAGCGTGCAACCGGCGAATCCCGAGGCTGTGGAGTGGCTCCAGATGGGGGCATTCGACGATCTGAAAAAAAAGAACACAAAAACGTATCAGCAGATTGTCTATGAGATGTGCGGGATGGCGTATGCGCGGCAGAGAATCGTGCTCGAGACGACACGCGCCGAGAGAGAGTGGGCGGGGGAGTTCCTTTCCGGAGCCGGGGTGCGGGGTGGGGAGAGGGTCATCGGGCTGAACCTGGGCGGCGGAGGGCGCTGGAAGCGAAAACGCTGGACGGAGGAGCATATGCTCGCGTTCGCCGGGAGCGTTCTGACGCGGCCCGACTTCAGGCTGCTGCTGATCGGCGGCCCTTTTGAGAGGGAGCTGATCGGCAGAATGCTCTCCAAACTCCCCCCGAGTGTCGTTTCTTCCGGCCACGACCGGACTCTCAGGGAGCTCATCGCACTTGTGGGCGCATGCGCCGCTGTGGTCACCGGAGATACGCTATGCCTGCACGTGGCGTGCGCGCTCGGCGTGCCGGTGGTCGCCCTTTTCGGTCCGACCAGCGCGGCGGAAATCGAGCTCTACGGCAATGGCGACAAGCTCGTCGCCAAAGGATGCCGCACCTGCTATCTCACCGATTGCGAAGTGACGCCGAACTGCATGGATACGATCACTCCCGACGAAGTCATGGGGGCGATGTTAAACCGGCTTTAAGGATGACCTCCAAATTGATAAGTTACCATTCGAAGGGTTGGGTGACCACAAAAATTACGTTACGCATCGCACCGTACCGCCACCAACCGGGTAGATCCCGCGCTCTACCTCCTTTCAAACCACGGGGGCGCGGTTATCGACTACACAGCCCATCTTCTGGAAGTGCTGCCGGAAATCAAGCTTGTTACTCTCCGATACCCAGCCTGCTTAATGTCTCCGCCGTAGGTTTTCCGGTTTTGGGATCCCATCCCATCAGGGTGTAATAATTCTCTATCATCCAGTCCCATTTTTCCATGATGTTCACCCCCTTCGCCGGACCATCCACCGGTACGGAACCGTAGCGGGCGGAAGGACGCTCGAATTCTTTCTTCAGACCGTGCCGGACGTTGAACATCCTGAGCTGGTTGACGGTACGCTGTCCCAAAATAAAGGCGTCTTCGAGGGTCCAGTTCCAGCCGGTCACCGCATTGAAGCATTCCAGGACCATTTTGGGGGCGGGCGATACCAGCCGGCAGGTTCCGACACAATCGTCGAATTGCCGGATGCCGTTGTATTTGGCGTTGAATGTGGAGACCTCCTCGTGTGAGAAATGATCCTTGACCGGTTCCATATCCACCATCTCCGGTTGTACGCCGGCCCAGGTCGCCTCGATGGTGCCGGTGTTGGATAAACACGTGTCAAAAAGTTCGAACCATCGGGTTTTCCCCCGATGATCATGGCCTCTTGGCGCAGCGCCCTTTTGGGTATAGACGGCCCAGTCCGCCGCTTCTCCTCCTATCGCCTGGGAGGCCCGCATCACGCCTTCGGCAAGGAGGTTCCCGAGAGTTCCCTCTCTTCGAACGATACGGTTGAGAAGTTCCTTGACCGACTCCACATTTCCCCAGGAAAGATCGAGACCGTCGGTCTCCTTGGGTGTAAAGACCCCCTTCTCGAAGCATTCCATGGCCCAACCGACCACCCAGCTCGCTTCGTTACAATCTATCCCCAGCTTGTCCACCTCATTGGCGAGCATCACGACAGCGCCCAGGTCCGTGTTGCCGATCTGGGGGCCCCACGCCGAGAGCTGCTCGTATTCGGGCTCTTCTCCGACAAACCCCGTGTAACGCCCTTCCGTGACGGTGACTTCCTTGACGTGGGCAAGGCCGCATTTATAACAGGGTCTTGAGCGGACTTTGAAATGGGTTCTCATATACTGGCCGCCCATTTTCTCGTGTTCGGGGAAAATGTTCGTGGTGTAATTCCTGACCGGCAGGGATCCACCGCTGTGGATATTCGAAAAGCTTCCACCGGTGCCCCATAGAAAATATTGCCCTCCCGCGCGGGTCTTTGCATAATCGAGCATCTCTCTGGCTTTCTCCTTGAGCAATCCCGGATTGACAACGCCGAACGCGGGTTTTGCCCGGTACGCCACGACCGCTTTGAGATTCTTCGAACCCATCACCGCCCCGATACCGTTATGCCCTGCAACGTGGCCTTCATCGCCCGTGATGCAGGCATAGCGAACCAGATTCTCACCGGCGGGTCCGATACCGAAAATGCTGACATCCCTCTGTTTCACACCCAGATCGGATCGGATCTGACGCTCGGTTTCGTTGACATCCTTTCCCGCAAGGTGCTGTGCATCGTGAAGCGTTGCCTTGCCGTCTTTGATCACCGCGTAGACCAGCTTCGCGGATTTGCCCTGGAATATGATCCCGTCGTATCCGGAGAATTTCAGATAGGCGCCGAAGAACCCGTTTGCCTGGGACGCTCCCGCAAGATTCGTCATCGGGCCTTTCGCCATGATGTTGATCGCTGCGGCGCCCGGAACATCGGTTCCCGCCAGCGGTCCCGTCGTCCAGATCAATCGGTTTTCCGCATCATCCCATTCTATCCCCGGAGGAACTTCCTCATAAAGGTACTTTGTCCCCAGGCCGACGCCGCCCACCCATTTTTTAACGGTATCCAGACTCAAGTCCTCCGACGAGGCGTTCCCGCTGGAAAGATCGATCCGCACTATTTTCCCTGCATAACCGATACGTGTCAAATCTGTTTTCATGTTTTTTTCTCCTTTATCGACTAAATTCCCCCATTGATCGAATTTCATTGAGGACATGCACCGATTTCAGCTCCCGCCCGAGGATGTGCCGGATGAAGTGGGCGAGGAGCTGCCGGCTTTCGTCGGCGGACCGATCCGAAAGCAGGAGCCGGCCCAGCCGGTCGATCTCCATCTCGCGTCCCAAAAGCAGCGTCCGGATCGTTCCCAGGGAGACGGGGATCGCGCCCTGGCTGTCGGGACGGCAGGCCATGCAGGTCAGCCCGCCGTCTGCCGCTTTGAACCGGTAGGTTTGCTCTTTTTCAAGCGGCGCTTTGCAGATCAGGCAGTGATCCAGCAAAGGGTCGTACCCGGAGAGCTTCAGGAGGCGGATCTCGAAAAAGCGGAGGATCGCCTCCGTCACGGGTCCGGTTTCGATTATCTTGAGAAATCCATGCAGGAGTGAGAACAACGCCTCGTTTTTCTTGTCTTCCAAAGTGAACCGGTCGGTCAGGTCGATCAGATAGGAGGCGCTCAGCGTCTTTTCCAGGTCGGCGCGAATCGCGGGAAAATGAGCGATCACGTCCGACCCCTCGATCAGGGCCAGGCTGTCGGGCCCCCGACTGGAAAAAAGGATCTGCGAGCAGGAAAAAGGCTCGAGGGCGTTGGCGAACCGCTTCCGGCTCCGCCTCGCCCCTTTGGCGATTCCCCGGAGCTTCCCGAATCCGGCGGTGTAGAAGGTGACGATCCGGTCGGATTCACCATAGTCGAGCAGGCGCAGGACGATCGCTTCGGTCCGGTGCTGGGTTCTTGCCTTCATCATTTTGTTATACATCACGATACCGGATGACGCCTCCGACGATGGTCATGACCGGTTTGCCTTTCATGACCCAGCCGTGAAAGGGGGAGTTTTTGCCGCGGGAATGAAAGAGAGTGCGGTCGACGGTCCACTCCCTGTCGGGATCGATGACGGTTATATCGGCGTCTGCGCCGGCGGCGAGCGTGCCTTTGGGGATGCGGAGGATGCGCGCCGGGTTGATGGTCATCTTTTCGATCAGGTCCGGAAAGGCGAGGACGCCGTCGGCGACAAGCCGCAGCGAGAGGGCAAACGAGGTCTCGAGCCCCGTCAGACCGGTTGCCGCGTAGTCGAATTCGACCTCCTTGTCGGTTCGGGCGTGGGGGGCATGATCGCTCGCAATGACGTCGAGCGTCCCGTCGGAGAGTCCCTCCCGGATGGCCCTGCAATCTTCAAAGCTCCGGAGCGGCGGGTAGACCTTGGTGTTCGTGTCGAAACCGCGGAGGGCCTCATCGGTCAGGGAAAAGTAATGGGGCGCGGTTTCGGCGGTGACGCGGACGCCGCGGGACTTCGCTTCGCGGATCAGGCGGACCGCCCCGGCGGTGCTCACATGGGCAATGTGCAGCGCCGCCCCGGTGTATTCGGCAAGGAGAAGATCCCGGGCGACCATGACGTCTTCGGCGATCGCCGGGATGCCGGCAAGCCCCAGCTCCGTAGCCACGGCCCCCTCGTGCATCACCCCGCCGGCGGAGAGGTTTTTGTCCTCGCAGTGGACGATGACCGGCATGTTCAGCGAAGCGGCGTATTCCAGCGCCCTGCGTATCAGGGAGGCATTCATGACCGATTTCCCGTCGTCGGAGAAGCCGATGGCGCCGGCATCCTTGAGATCCCAGAATTCGCTGAGGAGAGAACCTTCCGACTTCACGGTGATCGCCGCAATCGGATAGACATTCGCCAGGCCGCATTCCGTCGCTTTTCTCCGGATGAATTCGGTAACGGACCGGCTGTCGTTTATGGGGTCCGTATTGGGCATGCAGGCGATGGAGCTAAAGCCGCCTGCAACGGCGGCCTCGCTGCCGGAAGCGATGGTCTCTTTATATTCGAATCCCGGTTCGCGCAGATGGGTGTGCATATCGATCAGGCCGGGAACGACCCACTTGTCCCGGAGATCGAGCACCTCCGGATCTGGACTCTTTTTCCCTTTCGGGAGCGCCTTGCCGGAGGAAACGATTTTCCCGTTCTCGATAAGCAGGTCGGCTACGCCGTCGACCTTCCGGGAGGGATCGACCACCCTGCCGCCTTTCAGTAAGAGAGTCATGAATTGCCGCCTCCTGTCAGCAGATACAACAGCGCCATCCGCACGGCCACGCCGTTGGTGACCTGATCGAGGATGACCGAATGGGGCCCATCGGCGATGTCCGGGGAGATCTCTACTCCGCGGTTCAACGGACCCGGGTGCATGACGATGCAATCCTCGCGGGCGAGGGCGATGTTTTTTCGATTGAGGGAAAAGTATGTTGCATATTCGCGCAGCGACGGGAAGAGGTTCTGTTTTTCCCTCTCGGTCTGGATACGAAGCATCATGACGATGTCCGCATCCCTGATCGCCTCATCGATGCGGCTGTACGCGACAACACCCAGCGACTCGATGTCGCGGGGGAGCATGGTCGCGGGTCCCGCAACGAAGACACGGGCCCCCATCTTGGTCAGGCCGTGGATATTGGAACGGGCGACGCGGCTATGGGAGATATCGCCGACAATAGCCACTTTGAGCCCGGCGATCCGTCCTTTTCTTGACCGGATCGTCATCATGTCCAGAAGCGCCTGGGTGGGGTGTTCGTGGGCCCCGTCGCCGGCGTTGATGATCGACTGCTTAAGGAGTGAGGCGAGCATGTGGGGCGCCCCGGCGGCGCTGTGCCTGATCACGATGATGTCCGGATTCATCGCCTCGATGTTTTTTGCCGTGTCGATCAGGGTCTCCCCCTTGACGACGCTGCTGGTCGAGGCGGAGATGTTGATCGTATCGGCGCTCAGGCGCTTGGCGGCGATCTCAAAAGAGGTCCTTGTCCGGGTGCTTGCCTCGTAAAAGAGGTTGATCATGCTCTTCCCGCGGAGTGTCGGGACTTTCTTGATCTCCCGTGTCGAGACCTCGAGGAAGGAGTCCGCCGTATCCAGGATGAGGGTGATCTCCTCCACGGAGAGTTCCTTGATGCCGAGGATGTCTTTGCTTCTGAGTTTCATGGTCAAGCCTCGAAATGCGTGCGGGGGGGCCCGCGGGTGAATATTGACGACCTCGTAAAAACTCTAAGAATCCCTCCCCCGCCCCTTAACCCCCTCCTGCCAGGGGAGGGGAAAATTTACTTTTTACGGGGTTGTCGAGATTGAGGGATTACGTATTTTCCCCGATGACCACCTCGTCCTTGCCGTTCTTTTCCGTCAGGTTGACGCTCACCGCCTGCCAGAGCGATGAGGGGAGGTTTTTGCCGACGAAATCGGCCCGTATGGGTAGCTCGCGGTGCCCCCTGTCGATCAGAACGGCAAGCTGGATCGACCTCGGTCTGCCGAAATCGATGAGGGCATCCATGGCTGCCCGTATCGTCCGTCCCGTAAAGAGCACATCGTCTACCAGGACCACTTTTCTGCCGTCCAGCGAAAAAGGTATATCGGTTTTTCCCAGCCTCGGTTTGCGGTGTGAGGTCGACAGGTCGTCGCGGTAGAGGGTGATATCGAGTATCCCGAAAGGGATCTCCTTCCCTTCGATACCGGAGATCTTCCGCTGAAGGCGTTCAGCGAGAAAAACCCCCCCCGTCCGGATACCGACAAGGACCAGTTCCTCCCCGCCCTTGTTCTTCTCCAGAATCTCGGAGGCGATTCGGGTAAGCGAACGGTCTATCCCCTCCGCATCCATGACGACCTTATTCTGCTCCATTTGATTTCCTCATTCGGCAATGATTAAAAAAAAACCTTCCCCTGATGTGAGAAGGCTTGTCTTGATCATATCAACCTGAACTTTCCGCACCGATCACCCCTTTTCAATCTCACCGGATTCAATTAAAAGGGTCTGCAACCATCTGCTGACGCGATAGCTTTTATTATGAATACTCGAACGCTGTCAAGCTAAAAGATGACCGCTTCGTAAAAAGGCCGCAGGCAAGGCGCGCGAATTCAGAGGAATGAGGCGTACTGTTGCGTACGCCGCAATAAGCCTGCCCCGGCGAAAGCCGGGGA
>Ga0154452_1087_pt1 | contig 36397 bp, 34 predicted proteins | sample RifGroC2_FD_105645 | JGI IMG/M metagenome (GOLD analysis project Ga0154452, IMG submission 105645) | Syntrophus sp. GWC2_56_31 | reverse complement strand
GCCCCGGAGCTCAATCCGCTGCTGATTGAAAACCGGCTCCGAAAGGATATCGCGGGCGATGTCGAAATACTCGAACGATTCTGGAAACCCGACGAGCAGCGAACTGATGGAGAGCTGGTGCACCCGATCCTCGTTTACGCTGATCTCCTGGCGACGGGGGACCAGAGGAACATCGAAACGGCCAGGATGATCTATGAACAACATATCCTTCGACTTGTCGGGGAAAATTGACCGGCCGACAATCAATGCCCTATCTGCCTTGAAGCGCGAGTCGGACGCCTTGAACATTCCCTTTTTTGTCGTGGGCGCCTTGGCGAGAGATCTGATACTGAAACATGGGTATGGGGTGGAACCTTCCCGGATCACACGGGACATCGATCTGGGTGTCAGGGTCGCGGACTGGGAACAGTTCGACCGATTGAAGGATGCCTTGATTGCCACCGGAAAATTCACTTCCACGCGGGAGAGGCAAAGATTCCACTACGAAACCGTCTGGATTGATATTGTTCCTTTCGGCGATATTACGGACGAACGAAAGAGGATCAGTTGGCCTCCCGAGCACTCAATGTTCATAAGTGTGGTCGGCTTTGACGAGGCCTACGAGTCCTCTGTGACAGCCAGACTGAGTTCCGCTCCAGAACTGGATATCCGACTGCCGACACTGGCTGGTCTGGCGCTGTTGAAGGTCATTTCATGGGCGGAACGATATCCCGAACGCGCCAAGGATGCGGGAGATCTCCTGATGATCATGCAGAAATACGAAGATGCCGGAAACCTGGAGAGGCTTTATGAGCAAGAACGGGATCTTCTCGAAGAAGAGGCGTTTGACACCCGGCTGGCCGGTATCCGGTTGCTGGGTCGTGATATGGCCCGGATCGCCGTACCCGATACGGTGGTGACAATTACAGTAATTTTGGAGGCCGAAACCAAGCAAGGTTCTCCATACCGATTGATCATCGATATGATCCGGGGCTTGCCGTTGCGCTATGAAAAGTTTGATGAGGTCCAGCTTCACCTGGAAAAGCTGAAACAAGGGTTTGTCGAGGCATTGACGGAAAAGGAACACTAAGATCAGCATGGCCGGAAGTTCATCTTGAATAGAGGGAGCCAATGTGGATTGATGGTGTCGATTTCGACGGACGACTGATCAAAGCGCTGCATAAGCAATCCCTGAATGCCCGGCATGAGCAACCATTGGTCGTCTTTGCCGGGGCCGGTGTTTCCATTGGACCTCCTTCAAATTATCCGGACTTCAAAGGATTGACTCTGGAAATTGCGAAGTGGTCGGGCTATGAGTGGGATTCGAAAAATGAGGCTATCGATCGTTTCCTCGGCCGACTGGATCAAAACGGCATTAAGATCCATCAACAGGTAGCCGAGCGTTTATCATCTCCCGTTTCAAGACCCACGGCCCTTCATGAAAATATCCTGAAGCTCTTCGGAAGGTGGGATCACATCCGGATCGTCACGACCAATTTTGATGCTCACTTCGAAACAGCGGCCGTCACAATCTATGGGCAGAAACCTATAGTCTTCCGGGCGCCTGCCCTGCCGTTGGGGAATGACTTTGCGGGGATTGTCTGTCTCCACGGCAGCGTCCGGGATGACCCGAAGAGGCTGATTCTGACCGATCGGGACTTTGGCCGCACCTACCTGACGGAGGGATGGGCGACCCGCTTCCTCCTGTCCCTGTTCGGCCGCTATACGGTCTTGTTTGTTGGTTACAGCCACGACGACATCGTGATGCACTATCTCTCCCGCGGATTGCCCCCTGATAAAAACGGGCTACGATTCGCACTGGTTCGGGCCGATGACGATCTGCAAAAATGGGATAATCTCGGCATCAAGGCTCTCTCATTTCCGTTCGAGGGGAGGGATGACTATATAGGATTGGACAAGGCATTTGCCGGCTTTGTGGCCCATGCCAACCGCGGCATCCTGGAGATCGAACAGCGGATTAAAACGCTCGTCGAAGGTCTTCCGACGTCATTGGATGACGAAGCCAGGGATTTTCTGGTCGATGCCCTCACCGATATCGTATCGGTCCGTTTTTTCACACATCATGCAAAAAAACCGGAGTGGCTGGCCTGGGTCTCCGAACGGCCATTACTGTCCCCGCTGTTCAGCCAAGGCGATCTCACCGAAATCGACCAGGATTTTATGGATTGGATTGCACAGAATTTCGCCGTTGAGCACCCCGATGCAGTCTTTGCCGTTATGAATCGGCACAGTAAAACGCCGCATCCTCGTTTCATGCAAGGGATTACGGGGCGCCTTGCTTACTCCAGGGATGTCCCTGATCGGGAAGTGATCTCTAAATGGATTCCCCTCTTGCTTGAATTTCTCCCGTTTGTCAGCCACCGTGCAGATCAATCAGCGTTTTCGTACATTTTGAAGCTGGCTCTCCGTCAAGGGGCGTTCGCTGCCGCCGTCCAATTGCTCGACCATCTCACCCGACCCTACTCTATTCTGAAAGAAGCGATCGCTTTCCCCGATGAAAATGATGGGCGCAAGATCGAGATGGAAATAGGTTTCTGCGGAGATTATCATACACTCAAAAGAGTCTGGGATAAGGAAGGCAAACCGCATCTGCCCGATCTTGCATTTTTACTCTGGCCGGCATTGGTGCAGAACCTCAATCAGTCGTTTTTGCTGAGTTGCAGTTGGGGTATGGCAACCGCCCAGTGGGACCCCTTGAGCATGCATCGATCCGCCATCGAACCGCATGACCAGGACCAGTTTCCCCATTCGGAAGACCTCCTGATCGATGCAGCGAGGGATTGCCTCGAATGGGCTTTGGAAAACTCGCCGGAGGTGGGACAGGCATGGATCGATGCGGCGGCTGCCATGGAACCGCTGCTGTTGCGGCGCCTGGCGGTGCATGGGATGGGCGTGACAACCCATAAGGACGGAAACACCAAAATCCGCTGGCTGATTGACAAGGGATTCCTCTTCATACATTGGATGAAGCATGAGGTTTTTCAATTGCTGAAAAAGGCCTATCCGGGAGCCGATCCAGCGTTAAGGAAAGCGTTGTTGACGATCATCGAAGAAGGGATTGATGCGCGGCCGGAAAAAGATGAAGAGGCTCCGATCAGAAAGGCGTATAAAAAATCTGGGTTCTTTCACTGGCTGTCCCAGGCGGATCCCGACTGTCGTGAGGTGGCAGACCGTTTGGCCGATATCAGACAAGCTCACGCCGGGATCGTCTTCGAGCCTGAAGCGCACCCCGATTTAAATTATTGGATGTCGAGCGGCGGTTTCGGCCATCGCAGTCCGCACTCCGTGGAGGAACTCCTGGGAAAGCGGCCCGCGGAATGGTGGAAATTCATCGTGGACTATCGGGGTGATCCGTTTGAGGGACCCGGTCGGGACGGTCTGCTCGGAACCATCAGAGAGGCTGTTCAGCAAGACTTTGCCTGGGGGCAAGAACTTGCCGACCTCTTGATCGAACATGCCGATCCGGCATCGGATCTATGGAGAAACGTCCTACACGGATGGTGGGGCGCCCGTCTTTCGACTGCACAATGGAAGATCGTATTGACCACTATGAATAGCGAGGGCCTGACTCGAAATCACGTCCACGACATTGCAGACCTGCTGCTGATGGGTGTGGAGAAGAAAGAGGGGATCCCGGTTCGGCTCTTGAGCTTGGCCGATCGGGTGGCAAAACAGGTTTGGGCGGTACTGGCAAATGAGGATGGGGAGATGGAGGACCGGGACCGGTTGGGAAGGGCGATCGATCATCCGGCCGGCAAGCTGGCCGAATTCTGGCTTAATACTCTGTCCCGGGGCAGAAAAAAAACCGATCCAAAACAAGGGATGCCGAAGCGTTTTAGGGATCGTTTCACCATGATCATCTCCGATGGCGGCAATGCCGGAGCTCTCGGCCGTGCAGTGCTGGCCAGCCAACTTCGGTTTTTGTTCTCCGTGGATGAAGCTTGGACGAAGACGCATCTTATTCCATTGATGGATTGGGAAAGGGATGCCCTTGTGGCGCGTCAGGCGTGGTCGGGGTGGCTTGCTGCGGGACGTCCTACGGAGCCGCTCCTTACCGAGCTTCTCCCCTATTACAGAAAAGCCTTTCACCGTCTTGCTTCGGAACTCCGGGAAGAAGGGGAGCGATTCACCGAGCATGTCACTTACATTTCGCTATTTTTCATGGACGACCCCAGGGATAACGGGTGGCTTTGGGAGTTTCTGAAAGCGACTTCCAATGAAGATCGCATTCACTTTGCTTCTGAGATCGGTCGTCACCTGACACCCATGTCGAATGAGGTCAAGAAAGGTCTGTGGGACCGGTGGCTGAAGTCATACTGGCAGGGGCGCAACCAGGGGATTCCCTGCCTGCTTTCCAATGGCGAGCTTTGTGAAATGGTGAAATGGGTTGTCGAACTGGAACCGGTTTTTACCGAGGCGGTCGAAGGGATCCGTAATGGGAGGGTACCGCATTTCGATAATACTTCGATGTTTTACCGCCTGGAACAAGAAAAAAAGGACATGGTCAAACGGATTCCAGAGGCTGTCGCACGGCTGCTTGTTCACCTGACATCAGATGCGCAAATGCCCAGATATTTCTGCCATGAACTCGAACCATTGGTGGACCAACTCATCTCGGCCGGGGCGCCGCAACGTTTATTAGAAAAGCTCTGCGAGAATCTGGCTGCTATAGGATGCCCGAATACTTCGAACTTACTTAACAATCTTGGCAATAACTTGTCATAGAGAAGTATGACGGATGATGAGATTTCAACACTAGCATCGTCCATTTCAGTGATTCGGTGAATCCGGAAGATTATTTTAAGGCCATTTTAGGCTGTGCTCAACTGGCAGGGGATCGTCGTTCCGAAAAAGACGCCCGATGCGATTGTCCAAAAACTCAACAGCGCCCTGCTGACAACGCTCAAATCGCCGGAAATGATCAGCTCGCTTGCGACGCAGGGGCTCGATGCGGCCGGAGGCACCCCGGAGCAGTTCGGTGCACTGATCAAATCCGAAATCGATAAATACGGAAAAGTCGCGAAGCAGGCAAAGCTCAGGATCGAGTGATTCAGCCGACTACTGGAGCAAATTATAGGCCGCCGGATCGAAGGGCGAACCCGCCACGAAGACCCGCGTTCCCAGTTCCCGGTCCAGCATGAACAGCCCCTGCTTGTTTTCACCGACCATCTCCAACTGGCGGCAGACCTTGTCCGTGTTGCTCTCTTCCTCGATCTGCTCGTTGGCAAACCAGGCCAGCAGCGGCTCCGCCGTGTAATCGTTTTCCTTGCGGGCGATCTTGATCAGGGAGTGGATCTTGGCGGTGATGAACTGCTCGTGGGCATAGGCGTCCTTCCAGGCCTCGAGCGGGCTCTTCCAAGTTGTCTTGAGCTGTTTGAGGTCCTTGAGGACGACAGGCGCTCCCCGGTTGGTCAGGTGATCGAAGAACTTCATGGCGTGGATGGTCTCCTCATGGACCTGACAGCGCATCCAGTGGGCCATGCCGTCGAGATTCTGCTGATGGAAGTAAGCCACCATGGAGAGGTAGATATAGGCGGACTCCAGTTCGTTCTTGATCTGATCGTTTATCGCATCATACATTTTCTTGTTGATCATCGGTTGTTCTCCTTTCAGGGCTAAAAAAAGTATGGGTACACAGTTGCATACACAGTACGGAAAGGAAGCCCCCCTTGTCAACGATAAAATGGCTATCGTATAATATCCTGTCGTATAATATCCTTGACACGAATCATCCTTTTCCGTATCCTTCAATCACGATAAAAAATAAATTCCTTATCAATTCAGATCATTTAAAATGAGGACTCCATGAGAGCAAAAGGTTTACTGATTCCAATCGTACTGTCGGTCTTCGTGTTATGCCCGCAAGCGTGGTCGGGCAGCCCGTGGCCGAATCTGTTATCCAATGCACGACCCCAGACTTGGTCGAGCAGTCCATGGCAGAATCTGTCGTCCGACAAACGCGCCGATGTACGGAAAACCATTATCGACGAACTCAACAAGCAGAGTGGAGCCTACTCCACCCCTCAGGAAGAGGTGGACAGCTGGAAGTTCATCGAGGAAGACAAAACCCGAGAAGATGAAATGTCTCGGGAAAACATCGATAATGCCGTTCTGTCCTTCACCAAAGCCAGGAATATGCGCGATGATCTGGCCGCCCAGGTTCGGTCTCTTTCGACGGACTCGGAAGACACCCTCCAAGCGATCAGGACGATCCGTACGACCATCGAGAAGATCGACAGCGGTCTTGCTCGCGGGAATCAGGAGATGAAGACTCTCCAGAAATCCTTCGAAACATGGTTGGGCATGGAGAAGCAGGGTTCCGACCTTGTTGCCGTCACGTACACGGTGGACATAAAAGACACACGAAGCGCTGCCCTCGAACATCTTGCCGATCGGATATCCGTAGCGCTGCTTACGGCACAGCGCAAAGAGGCTTACAAGCAACCCCTCTCAAAAGCCCTGGGCGGCGTCCTGTCGGCGGATTTCATTCGCGATGCGACGGACGAGGTCTTCATCGGGAATCGAGAAAAGGCGCTGCTCGTTGTGCTTGAAAAAGATAGCAAGAGCATCACGTATCTTCAACTGAAGCGCTTCGACTTTTATCCTTTCCAGAAGCCGAAAAAGGGACAGCCCCTGACAAAGGGCGATTCGCCTACTTTACCGGCTGTCATGGTCAATTCCCTGAAGGATCTGGATGCGTTCCTAAAAAAGTCCAATTATTCACTGAGCGGTAAAGATGCAAAAGAAGTAGATATTCTTATTCGTGATACGATGAAAGAGAACATGCAGACGGGGGAGCGGTTGAACGAGCGGCTCCGGTCCCTGCGGGAGAAAACCGCCAACCTTCAAAAGAAGATTGCCGACAGCCGTTCTGATCGGGAAATGTGGGCCGCTGCCCTGCAAAAGCAGGAGTCCCGTCACGAACCTATGCGGCGCGAGCTTGATAAAATTCGCGGAGGAATGGAAAGAGCGGAACAGTCATTCAAAGCGGCCCGGAATGCACTCGAAGCGAAGATGCGTCTTCAGGCAACGATCATTCCCGTAAGGGGTGCAGCTTTCCTCAAAGGTTCCCAGACACCGATCGAGGCTGCCGCCGATGCGATTGCGGATAAGCTGGCCGAGGTGAAAAATGACGCCGAGAAACAGTATTTCCGCAATACAAAGGAGGCGTCCCATCTCCTGAGGACCGACAAGATGGCGGAAGCGATCGAGACGGTATCCCGGATTACAGCGGTAAAGCCCTTGTCTTTTTCCATTGAAGGCGACATTGTACGGATTAAGGCGGCCTTCCGTGTTCAGACAACGCTGAAAGAAGAGACACCCTCCGAACGTATGGAGACCTCGGTCGATCCGATAAAGGCCTTCGAGTTGGTATTGATCAAGGGGGGGTGTTTCCAGATGGGAGACACCTTCGGGGATGGTCAGGCAGACGAGCAGCCTGTCCGCACGGCCTGCGTCGATGATTTCTACATCGGGAAATATGAAGTGACGCAGGGTCAGTGGCAGTCGGTTATGGGCAGCAACCCTTCGTTTTTCAAGAATTGCGGAGAAAAATGTCCGGTGGAGCAGGTCAGCTGGAACGATATTCAGGAATTTCTGACAAAATTGAATGCGAAGAGCGGGAAGAAATATCGTCTGCCCACGGAAGCGGAATGGGAGTACGCAGCGCGCAGCGGTGGCAAGAAAGAGAAGTATGCCGGGACAAGCAGCGATGACGAGCTCGGGAAATACGCATGGTACAGCGCCAACTCGGGCGGCAGTATACATCCATCGGGCCAAAAACAGCCCAATGGCCTGGGGCTGTACGATATGACCGGCAATGCCTGGGAGTGGTGTCAGGACTGGTATGGCGAGATGTATTACAGGCAAAGCCCCCGTAAGAATCCCGCAGGGCCGCAGAGCGGAACGCGCCGCGTCCTGCGTGGCGGAGCATGGCTCTTCGAACCGGCCGGCAGCCGGGCATCGACGCGTTACGGGCTCACACCGGAGGCAAAGGGCGACCTCTATGGTTTTCGTCTGTCAATCTCAGTCCCGAAGTGATTTCACCCCGTCAACGCTTCTTTGCGCTTCTTTTTAATGCCTGGAAGCATGACGATCAGAAGCAGCAATGCAACGAGTATCAGCAGGGTCGCCGACAACGGACGCATCATGAACGCACGCCACCAGTCACCGTCGGCAATCAAGAGCGCGCGGCGCAGGTTTTCCTCCATCATCGGTCCCAGAATAAAGCCCAGGAGAAGGGGGGCCGGTTCGCAACCGAGCTTGATGAACAGATAGCCGATGAAACCGAATATTCCCACCATCCAGATGTCGAAGGTATTGTTGTTGGTGGAGTACACCCCGATGGCACAAAACAGGACTATGGCGGGATACAGGAAGTGGTAAGGGACCGTCAGCATCTTGATCCAAATGGCAATAAGCGGCAGATTCAAAATCACAAGCATCAGGTTCCCAATCCACATCGAGACAATCAGACCCCAGAAAAGCTCTGGATTGTTGGTGATAACCTGCGGTCCCGGCTGAATATTGTGGATGGTCATGGCGCCTACCATCAATGCCATCACCGCATTGGTCGGGATTCCAAGCGTAAGCAAAGGGATGAATGACGTTTGGGCGCCGGCATTATTGGCCGACTCCGGCGAGGCAACGCCGCGGATGTTGCCCTGTCCAAAGGGAACTTCGTCGGTCCTCATGGCGACTTTCTTTTCGATGGCGTAGGCGGCAAAGGCGGCAAGCAGGGCGCCGCCGCCGGGCAGGATGCCGAGCATACAACCAACGACTGTCCCACGTAAAACCGCGGGCGTCATGTCCTTGAAGTCTTTTTTGGTGGGGAAGAGGCCGTGCACCTTGGACGTGAACACCTCGCGCTTGTCTTTCGATTGTCCAAGGTTGCCGATGATTTCGCCATAGCCGAAGATACCCATGGCGATGACCACAAATCCGATGCCGTCTGCCAGCTCGGCAATGTTTAAACTGAAGCGCTCGACGCCGGAATTGATGTCCGTTCCCACAACCCCCAGGAGCAGACCCAGCAGGATCATTGCGATAGCCTTGAGCAATGAACCCGTGGCCAGCAGCACAGCGCCGATAAGACCCAGTACCATGAGCGAGAAATATTCCGAAGGCCCGAACTTGAAGGCAAGTTCGGTCAGTGGCGTTGCAAAAGCGGCTAAAACCAGAACCCCCACCGAACCGGCGAAAAAGGAACCCATGGCGGCGGCGGTCAGTGCCGGGCCGGCACGACCTTTCCGGGCCATCTGATAACCATCGATACAGGTCACAACCGACGAGGGCTCACCGGGCAAATTCACGAGAATAGAGGTGGTCGATCCACCATATTGCGCCCCATAGTAAAGGCCAGCCATCATGATCAGTGCCGACACGGGGGGCAAGACGTAAGTAACGGGCAACAACATCGCTATGGTGGCGACCGGCCCGATGCCTGGCAGTACGCCGATAAGGGTACCTAAAAAGCAGCCGATAAATGCGTACATCACATTCATGGGAGTGATGGCTACGCTGAAGCCTAAATGCAGGTTTGAAATTAAATCCATCATTTCAGCTTTCTTAACCGGTGATGAAGGCAGGCCACACAGAAATGTTCAATTTCAGCAGTACAATGAACGCGAGATAGCTGCCCACTGCCAAGATGGTTGCAAGAATCATCGCTTGACGGATCTTGAAGGCGTGGCTTGCCAAACTGGCGATAAGGGTAAGGATATAAATCCCTGCGATCAAACCGGCAGCGGGTAGCCTGATACTGGGCAGGCCGCCGACCAATACGCCAAACGCCAAATTAGCACCCAGAATATAGGCCAAGGGTTTCCATGCCCAGGGACCAATCTTGTCTCCGTCTTCGTTTTTGATGATCAGCGCCTTGATCGTAATGATGACCCCTAGAGCGGCTATCAAGACCCCAAGCATGAATGGGAAATATCCCGGCCCCATATTGGAGCCGACACCAATCTCATATCGTGTGGCGCCCCAGGCGAAGCCGATGCCCACCACCATGAACAAAACGCCGGAGTAGAAATCTTTTTGGCTTTTAATTTTCATCCTTCAGCTTGTGATGGCTCTCACCACTGACTTATATCGTCCATTCGTCTTCCGCCTTTAAAAACAGCCGTCACCTTCGTGATATCGCTCATTGTAGTCAAAGGATCACCATCGACAACCAGGATATCTGCAAATTTTTCTGCTTCCAGAGAACCTACTTTTTCATCGACCCCGCACATGCAGGCAGCCTCCGTGGTTGCCGCCTGTAAGGCCTTCATCGGCTCTATGTTGAAACCAACCAGCGTCTCCAGTTCATAAGCAAAACCGCCGTGATTTCCGTCCGTGCCCAACGCATACCTCAGACCGGAATGGACAGCTTTGGTATACGCGGCGCGAACGTCGTCCCGAAACTTCACAAAACCTTTTGTCAGCTCAGGGGTACCCCTATTGATAATGCGTTGATCGCTTAAATAGCCGTTCTGGGTAACCGTCAACCATGCTTTTGCTTTGAGCATCATTTCTATGTCGTCATCATCCATATAGATTCCATGTTCGATCGTATCCACACCGGCTTCAACACAGTGTTTCAGCCCTACACCTCCATAACAGTGCGCCGCTACTTTTTTACCCACACAATGAGCCGTCTCCACAGCCGCTTGAATTTCTTCTTTGGTCATGAGTGACTGCATTTCATTGCGTTCCACCGTGCGTTCGGTTCCAAACTTGAAGTTTCTGAATTCGCCTTTGCTGCCGGTTACAAATACCTTCACCTGATCGGCGCCCGCATCGTGAATATTGATGCGGGCGGCTTTTCTGACCTCTTCTACGCCATCAAACGGGGTCCCCATGATACCATGCCCATAACTGGATCGAATCCCCTTGCCGCTTATTAACAACCTTGGTCCGGGTATTAATTCCTTTTCAACGGCGTCTTTTATCGCCACATCGATAAAGTCTTTTTCTCCCAGGCAACGCATCGTGGTCACTCCGGATAATAAATCACAACGAATATTGCGGGCTGCGCGAAGGGTTAGAGTTAACGTATCGTCTTTCATGGTTGCCGCATAGTTGGGCATTTGGGCACTTAAAGCCAAGTGGGTATGGCTGTCGATTAAACCGGGCAAAATCGTGTTATCACCAAAATCGATGATGTCGCTTTTGTCTGGTATGTGCATTTTTGATTCCATTCCCACGCCAACAATTTTTTCTCCATCGATGACGACACATCCGTCATGGATGACTTCATAACCGGTAAATATTTTTTTCCCTTTAAGGACTTTGACCATTTCATTCACCCTCTTCATTTGCAAATGCTAAATTTGGAAAGTATTTTAAAGCCGTGAGTCACCCCAGGGCGTTGCCTGCAGGGTGACTCACGAATAATGACTGGAATGACAAGCGTTGAAAAGCCGTCAGCGCGGCGCTATGTTAGCCGCCTTGACGAGCTTGGCGTACATGTCGGAATCCTTGCGGATGAAATCCGCAAACTGTTGGGGTGTCCCGCCGGCGATATCGAGGCCCATTTCATCGAGCTGCTTGCGCAAATCACCCGCGATGTCCTTTTGAAGCTGGTCGTGAAGCTTTGCAATGATCTCCTTGGGAACCCCAGCCGGCGCGACGAGCCCAATCCAGCCGCGGAATTCATAGCCCTTCAATCCCGCCTCATCGAGGGTTGGTACATTGGGCAGCCTGCCCGAGCGCTGCAGCGTTGTTACGGCCAATGCCTTAACCTTACCCGAATGTACAAAAGGTATCGCTGACGGCGCGGTTTCAAGCATCAAATCGATATGCCCCCCGATCAGATCGACCATGGCCGGCCCGCCGCCTTTGTATGGAACATGCTTCATGTTGACGCCCGTCATCATCATGAAAAGTTCAGCCGCCATGTGCTGGGAAGCTCCGACGCCGGAACTGCCGAAAGTGAGCTTGCCCGGCTTCGATTTAGCCAATTCGATAAGCTCCTTGACGCTTCCAGCCGGTACCGAAGGATTGAGCACGAGCACGTTGGGCTGGTTGGCGATCAGCATGATCGGTGCAAAGTCCTTGAACGGGTCGAACGGCAGCTTTTTGAAGAGGTGGATATTCGCAGCAAGGGGAGGGGAACTGCTCATTAGGAGTGTGTATCCATCGGGGGCGGCCTTTGCCGCGGAATCGGTGCCGATATTCCCGGATGCACCGGCTCGGTTTTCAACAATGAATGGCTGGCCGAACTCTTTGGTAAACTTCTGACCAACCAAACGTGTTACGGAATCGACGCTACCGCCTGGTGCATAGGGTACAATAATGCGTACCGATTTGGCCGGATAATTTTGTGCGTACGCACTCGTCACGACAAACACGACTAACAAAAGACAGCGCAACATTTTGGTCAGCATGGTTTCCTCCGATTCGGTTTATTATACTGATTTTCCCATAAGTATTACGTTTTGCTTGGGGCGGGCAGCACCTCACGGGTATTGGCCGGCAATGAACGACCCTTTGTCCGGCGGTGACTATAGCGGATAGCCCGAGAAAGTCAACAAAAATGACATTTCAAACTCAGGGGATCAGCTTCATATTTTTCGGGAGCAATCGGGCAATGCTTTTCCTAACGGCACTGCATCGTCCTGCGAATAGAGAATGCAATGTTGACGGCTTCGTAAAAAGTCCGGATGCTGCGTTACGCTTCATCCCTCGTCGTTGCGGCGTACGGCAAAGTACGCCTCACTCCTCAGGATTCGCGCGCCTTGCCTGCGGACTTTTTACGAAGCCGTCCCAAATTGAAGGCTTTTTCGACTTTCGACAAGATCATCAATGTTGGTCGTCGTCATTGACACTCATTCGACTGGCGCTTGAAAATCAAGCACCTTTGCCAGACGCCGCAAATCATCTGGCGAGATCTCTAAAAACTCAAGCCCAATTTCATACCTGGCAACGGCGCCTTCCCGAAGCGACTGCTGCCACACAACCTTTGCCGTGCATACCATCGACATATCATTCGGCAAGAAGAGTTCAACCTCCAGCCGTTTGCCAATGTTGAGCCCCTCATCGCTGTAAACGCGGATGCCGCCGAGGCTAATGTTCATCACGGGTTGACGACGCGAAAAGAATGGCGCCGCGCGATAGAGAATCGGGGCATTCAAGCGGGGGTATGTTCGACGATCTTCCTCTGCAGTCGATTTCACCATAATTGTCTCCCTGTGAATTAGATTGATGAGACACTGCGGTTGTACAACTCACATATAAGGCAAGAGTATCTTGTATGTCAAAGGAAAGTTAGGTGATGTCGTGCCGAAATCTTCCGCTGTGTGATCAAGACGTGACGCATCCCAAAACAGAACGATCATTTTGGCATCCAGCCTAGTTCTTTGGCGTGAAGGCTCTGGATGTAGAGCCGGGTGGCATGGGCGCATTCCAGCTGACGGGCTCAATCGGTACCGGCCAGAGGGTCAGATAAGCGGCCAACAGAAGTAAAATGGCGACGATCGGTAAAAAGATTTTTTTCAATAACGCCTCCTTAGTGATTTCTTCAACTAATTACCTAAAAGGCAATCATAATTAAAGAAAATTTATTGACATGAGTGGATTCGTCTGCGATATTTCCACCTATGACATCTCCTTATGCGTGACTTTGAACGCGGATAAAATAAAAAAATCAAAGGGAGGACACCATGGCAGGTCTTTTTGACAAAATCAAAAAAGATGTGAAGAAGGGGATTGAGGACGGAATTGCGGTCGTAAAAGAGGGGGCGACTGTCGTATCCGATAAGGTGGGTGAACTCACGGCGGAAGGTAAAAGACAATATAAGATGTTTGATCTGAAAGCGAAGATACAAAGTCAGATGACCGTGCTGGGCGGGAGGGTATATGATGTGCTCGACAGCAAGAAAAGTCCGGCCGCCGACAGCAAGGTAAAAGAAGTATTCATAAAGATCAAAAATCTTGAAGGTCAGTTAAGCAAGCTCGAAGGGAAAAAGGAGACGAAAGCCGCTGCACCCGCCAAGCCTGAAAAGAAAACAAAAGGGACCCCGAAAATTGCCGTACGGGCAAAAGTGAAAAATACCGCCGTCAAACCCGCTAAGTACTCTCGATGACCGGGTCTGTTTGCCTCGGCAGATAGGGTCATAGGAAAAAGAGATGAAAAGGGTTTTTTTCAGTCATCAACGTTTTACATTGTCGGGGGGCATCAGATGAAAGATCCAATCATTACAAACGAGGAGCTTGTCGGAGACATTTCCGTATTCAAGGAAATCACAGGAAAAGTCGATTCTTTCAAATGGGAAACGGCGTATAGGGAACTTGGACAATCGCAATCAGAGCAAAAGCAGAGAGCGAAATTGCTGGGTGAAAGCGAAGACAAGTACCGCCGGTTGGTCGAAACAACGACGGATTGGATCTGGGCAATGGACCTGGAAGGATGCCGCACCTACAGCAACCCCGCCGTATATCCGCTTTTAGGATATCAGGTCGGTGAAGTGATGGGGGCCTACACTTTTCCGCCGATGCACAGTGAGGACGAACAACCGATCAGAGAGATGATTAAACATTGCATTGAGCAGAAGATAGGGTGGCAAAATTTCAGAATCAGACGGTGGCATAAAGACGGGTCTATCAGGTCGTTCGAAAGCACAGCCAGCCCAATTATGAATGCAGCCGGAAAGATCGAAGGGTTTAGCGGGATTGATCGCGATATCACCGAGCGCAAGCGGGAGGAGGCGGCGCTGCAGGCGGCACACGATCAGCTTGAACAGCGGGTGGCGGATCGTGCGGATGAGTTGATGCGGGTGAATGATGCGCTGCGCACCGAGATCACCGAGCGCAAGCGAGAGAAAGCGGCGCTGCAGGAGGCACACGGTGAACTGGAACAGCGTTTGGCGGCTCGTACGGATGAGTTGGTGCGGGTGAATGATGCGTTACGAACCGAGATCAACGAGCGCAAACGGGTGGAGACGGCGCTGCAGGCGGCGCATGGTGAACGGGAACAGCGTTTGGCGGATCGTGCGGACGAGTTGGTGCAGGCGAATGATGCCTTACGAACCGAGGTCACCGAGCGCAAACGGATCGAGGCGTCGCTGCAGGAGGCACACGATCGGCTGGAACAGCGTGTGGCGGACCGTACGGATGAGCTGGTGCGGGTTACCGATGCGTTACGAACCGAGATCGCCGAGCGCAAGCGGGTGGAGACGGCGCTGCAGGCGGCACACGATGAACTGGAACAGCGTGTGGCGGATCGTACGGATGAGTTGGTGCGGATGAACGATGGGTTACAAACCGAGATCACCGGGTGTAAGGAAGCCGAGGAACAACGTCAGCATGCTCTTGACAATCTTCAACAGACGATTGGCACGACCATGCGGGTCATGGGATCCGCTGTGGAAATAAAAGATCCCTATATGGCGGGTCACCAGAGGCGCTCTGCAGCCCTTGCCCGCAGCATAGCCGGCGAGATGGGGCTCTCCCAGGACAAGATCGACGCCATCCGAATGGCCGGTTCGATCCATGACATCGGGAAATTATCCATTCCCACCGAGATATTGCTGAAGCCCGGCAAGCTGTCGGAAATCGAGGTTCCGCTGATTAAAGAACATGCCAAAAGGGGGTATGAGATTCTCAAGGATGTGGAATCTTCCTGGCCCCTGGCCGAGATAGTTTATCAGCACCATGAGCGGGTGGATGGGTCCGGCTATCCGCGCAACCTGAAAGGGGACGAAATTTGCGTTGAGGCCAGTATCATGGCTGTGGCTGATGTGGTGGAGGCGATGGCCTCCCCTCGCCCTTACCGTCCTGCCCTGGGGATTGAGGCAGCCCTGGAGGAGATCGAAAAGAATAGAGGAACCCTTTACGACAAGACAGTCGCCGATGCCTGCCTGCAATTATTCCGTGAAAAAGGGCTTCATCTTAAATGGCTTGATTAAGCGATTTTCAGGCGCATTCGCTGAATCCGCATGAATGGCAAACGGCGCAACCTCCTTCATGCTCGATCTTTCCGCCACATTCGGGGCAGGCGCCCTTGAACAGCGCGTGTTTCTCCATCTTCTCCACGTGGCCGTTGGAAGATAGGTGATTTCGTATGGCCTTGGCTACGGCATCGGCGCAGGAAAGAATCTTGTGGTCGCCGAAGCCCGAATGCGAGTGGCAGGAAATATCCAAGAGTTGCTTGATGACCTGGATCGGTTGAACGCCGCTCCGCCAGGCAAGGGAAACCATCCGCCCGATGGCCTCGCTCTGGGATGCGGCACAGCCGCCCGCTTTACCCATTGTTGTGAACAGCTCGAATAAGCCCTCTTCATCCTCGTTGATGGTGACATACAGGGGGCCGCATCCGGTCTGCATGCGATATGTCCAGCCTTTGAGGGACGTGGGACGTTCACGGACGGCTTTCTTTCCGTCTCTTTCGGGTTCTTGCGCTGCTTTGGCGGTAGAAAGGACCTGGCGATCCCTCGATCCGTCCCGATAGATCGTCACCCCCTTGCATCCCAGTTTGTAAGCGAGTTCGTAGACATTCCTGACATCCTCGATCGTCGCCGTGTTGGAAAAATTCACCGTCTTGCTGACGGCATTGTCCGTGCTCTTCTGGAACGCCGCCTGCATCCGGATATGGTCTTCGGGTGTGATGTCATGCGCCGTCACAAATATATTGCGAATATCGGCGGGGATTTCGCTGATGTCCCGAATCGTGCCGTGCTGAGCAATTCTCTCCATAAGATCTTCGGAATAGAACCCCATTTCCTTGGCCATTTTCTCAAACAGTGGATGGACTTCGATCAGGATATTGTTATCGAGGACCTTGCGGACATAGGAAACGGCAAAAAGCGGTTCGATCCCCGATGAGGTGTTCGCAATAATGGAGATCGTTCCCGTCGGGGCAATGGTGGTGACGGTTGCATTTCTGATCGCAGGCATATCCCGCTGCGCAAAAAGAGAGCCCGCGAAATTGGGGAATGCGCCCCTGACTTTTGCCAAACCCATCGAGGCCTCATGCCCCTCATGGTTGATAAACGCCATCATCTTTTCCCCCAATGCGATGGCCTGTTCGGAGTTGTACGGGATCTTAAGGGCAATGAGCATATCGGCCCACCCCATGACACCCAGGCCGATCTTCCGGTTGGCATAGGTCATCCGGGCAATCTGGGGCAGGGGATAGCGGTTGAGTTCGATCACGTTGTCCAGAAAATGTACGGCCAGGTAGACGACCTCTTTGAGCCGCTGCCAGTCGAATTGGCCCTTCTTTATCATCAACCCCAGGTTGATGGATCCCAGGTTGCACGACTCATAAGGGAGCAAGGGTTGTTCGCCGCACGGGTTTGTCGATTCGATGGCGCCGATGTGCGGCGTGGGGTTGTCACGGTTCAACCGATCGAGAAAAATGATGCCCGGCTCGCCGTTTTCCCAGGCATGCCTGACGATCAGGTCGAAGACCTCCCTGGCGCTCATTATTCCGGCTGTCATCTTATCCCGGGGATTGATCAACGGATAGGATTCGTCGCGCTCCAGCGCCTCCATAAAGGCCTCGGTCAAACCCACAGAGATATTGAAGTTGTTCAGCTGCTTCTGGTCGGACTTACAGCGGATGAAATCGAGAATATCCGGATGATCCACCCGCAAAAGACCCATGTTGGCGCCTCGTCGCGTACCACCCTGCTTGACCGTCTCTGTTGCGATATCGAAGACCCGCATGAAAGAAATAGGGCCGCTGGAAATCCCTGCGGTGGATCGGACCACATCATTATGGGGGCGGAGATTGGAAAAAGAGAACCCGGTACCGCCGCCCGATTTATGGATGAGGGCCGTATTCTTAACCGCATCGAATATCTCATCCATGGAGTCTCCCACGGGGAGGACAAAACAGGCGGACAATTGGCCCAACTCGCGGCCGGCATTCATCAGTGTCGGGGAATTCGGCAGGAACTCAAGCCCCGCCATAATCGCATAAAACTGCTGGGTCAGAGTCGACGTGTCGGCGTCTTTGCTGAATTTCTTATCGGCGTTGGCAATCGCTTCAGCAACGCGAAGGAACATCTCTGCCGCCGTCTCGGTCACACGGCCATTCTGATCCTTGCATAAATACCTTTTCTCTAAAACCGTCACAGCGTTTTTCGATAAGCGGGGAATGGTGGATGGATTCGTGGTCACAATAGGATCTCCTTGTCCGATGATCATCTTGAGCGTTGCATCGTAAGCCGCAATGTTAAAATGCACAATATATTGTATGATATTTTAGTATAAACACAATATATATGATTCGTCAACCAGAAATTTCCATTCAGCATGCTTTTTGACAAAACCGGGGACCGTGGTTAAGTTACTGCCAATAAAAATGCCAGGAGGAAGCGATGATGAAAAAAAGAGCGCTATTGATTGCGATATTGCTGTTTGCACTGGGGTGCGATACGGGCAACAGCGGTGATAAGGAGGCGAAAAGAAACATGGTGGAAAAAAAGGCAAGCGATGCAACGGCCACATTTGCCGGGGGGTGTTTCTGGTGTGTGGAATCCGACTTTGAAAAGGCGCCGGGTGTCCTCAAGGTTATATCCGGCTATACCGGTGGTACCGGGGCGAATCCCACGTATGAATCGTACGGGGAGAAAGGACATATCGAGGCGGTTCAGGTCTTCTATGATCCTGCAAAAGCGACCTATGCGCAACTGCTCGATGTGTTTTGGAGGCATATCGATCCCACCGATGCGGGGGGGCAGTTTGTCGACAGGGGACCACAATACCGGAGCGCCATTTTTTATCACGACGATGAGCAGAAGCGGATCGCAGAAAAGTCCAAGGAAGAACTGGCAAAAGCCGGACGATTTGCCAAACCGATTGCCACCGAGATCATCAGGTTTGACAGATTTTACGATGCCGAAGAGTATCATCAGGATTACTACAAGAAAAATCCCCTCCGGTACAGGTATTACCGAGGCGGATCGGGGAGAGATCAGTTCCTGGAGAAGGTGTGGGCGCCGGGTCGCGGCGACCTGCAATCCAAAAAGGGCAAGGTCTACGCCAAACCGGACGATGCAACCCTGCGGAAGCGATTGACGCAGATGCAGTACGAGGTTACGCAGAAAGAGGGCACCGAGCCTCCCTTCAAGAACGAATACAACGATAACAAGAGAGAAGGGATTTACGTGGATATCGTTTCGGGTGAACCCCTCTTCGCTTCGCTTGACAAGTACGATTCCGGAACCGGATGGCCCAGCTTCACCCGGCCCCTCGAACCGGGCAACATCGTTGAGAAGGAGGACAACGGCTTCTTCACAAAGCGTATCGAAGTGAGGAGCAGGTATGCGGATTCGCATCTCGGGCATGTCTTTCCGGATGGTCCGAAACCCACGGGATTACGGTACTGCATGAACTCGGCCGCCATGAGGTTTATCCCCAGGGAGGAGCTTGAAAAAGAGGGGTATGACCAATACTTGAAATTGTTCAAGAAATAAATTACTTATGAACGAAAAGAAGGCGAACAGGTATGAATGATTTCGATCATAAGATCCGCGAATCCCTTTCATCGGGCTTGATGAGCGAGGATATTCGCATTCTCCAGATCAATCTGGGGCGGTACTGCAACCTGTCGTGCAGGCATTGCCATCTGGAATGCTCGCCATCCCGCAGCGAAGTCATGCCGAAGTCCGCCATGGCAGAGATCATCTCCTCGCTTGGGGAGAAACCGTTCGAGCTCATCGACATCACCGGCGGATCCCCGGAGCTGCACCCCCATTTCCGGTTTTTCGTGAATGAACTCGGTGCGCAAGGTCATAGAGTTCAGGTCCGGACCAATTTAACAAATCTTATCGAACCGTCGTTGTCTGATCTCATCCCGCTTCTCGGCGCGCTGCGCGTTTCGCTGGTTGGATCGATGCCGTGCTATCTGGAGGATAACGTCGATGCCCAACGCGGCGAAGGCGTCTATGGAAAGGCGGTTATCGCAATTCGAAAGCTCAATCGGATCGGCTACGGACTTGAAGAAGGGTTACTGCTGCATCTCGCCTTCAATCCCGGCGGTTTCGTCCTTCCCCCTTCGCAGGTGGAGCTGGAAGGAGTCTATCGCAAGGAGCTGGAAAGAAGATGGGATATACACTTTAACCGGTTGATCGTTATGGCCAATATGCCCATAGGGCGATATAGAAAACAACTCGAACGGGACAGGGCGATGGAAACTTACATGCGAGCCCTGAAAGATGCGTTTAATCCGTCTACGCTCCCGCATCTGATGTGTCGCCATCAGGTCAGTATCGATTGGAATGGGACGCTCTATGACTGCGACTTCAATCTGGCCCTTGGCATTGCCGTCAATCATGGTTCCCCGAATCACCTCGGAGGAATCAACTATGACCGGTTGGCACATCGGTCCATTATGACAGGGACCCACTGTTTCGGCTGTACGGCCGGATCAGGATCCTCCTGTTCCGGAGCATTGGCGTGATCGCCACGAACATAGGGAGTTGCTCCTAATTTCCACCGCTGCTCGATAATATCCACTTCTGCATGCGGGACAGCTCCGCTTCCCAGTCGTTTGAAAGCCGGCGTTTCAGAAAGGATTGGAAGAGCAGATCCATCATCCCTGCCGCCTTTTCGATGAGGTCAATCCGCTCGAGGAGCTGCCCTTCGCGGTCGATCTGTTCCCCTTCGCCCTCGGGGATGGTCGGCAACTTCACCGACTGGAAATGAAACCGGTCAGCCTTGAAGGTGAATTCCCACTCGGTGTTGTCATAAGCCACACGAAGGCGCGCAGCGGTGATCTTCTTCCCCTGCCGCAGGGCCTCTTTGCCTTCCTTGAGATCGGCATGGAGCCCTTGACAGACCACCGTTTCGGCGTACTCCCCGTCTCCCGATTCGAGGACCAGCCTCCTGATGAAAAAGACCTCGCTTTCGCCGGCGCCCGGGATCAGGATCCTCCCGTTTCTCTCCTCGCTTTTGAACCAGAGCCATGTCAGGAATTCCCGGCCGATCATCAAGGGATCGACACCCAATGGAAGCGCTGATTTATATGGGGACAGCGCCCCATTTACATCAGCAGCGCCGCGCTGGGGGGTTTGCCCTTCGCCAGGCAAAGGCGGATCCCAGGGAACATACGGCGCGAGTGTAAGTTGAAACGAATCCCTGAAAATCGCCTGGAGGTCTTCAAACACCTTATCGGACAGCGAACAGAAGTACAGTGTGCTCTCCGGTACGGACCAGCATATTTCAAAGAAAGAGGGAACGGGCATGGTCCGTCCGAGAAGTTCGAGACGCACCGCCTCCCTGATCGCTTCCCGCTGCTCTCGGTAAAGCTTCTTCTGGCCGGTTTCCAAAAGCTTGCTCCTCTCGGCCTCCGTCACCCGGAGTCGGAGCAGGGATGGCGCGACCGATTTCCGGTCGATACGGAGGGAAAAGAGCAGGTACCGCCCCAAAGCATAGGAGGCGTAAGGAAAATCCGTGTCCAGGGGATCCTCCAGCCCCGTCCAACCGGCCGCCTTTTCTTCTGCGGTGCGCCAGACGGTCTGAAAGGCGTTTTTCCTGATCCGTTCGTTGAAAAAATCCGGGAAATGATCCGGCAGGGAGCCGATCAACCGGTACCTGGAAAATGAGACCGCTCCTTTGCGTAAGCCCATTCATACCTCCTTGGAAGGCGCGACACTAACCCACCTAAGGGCGTCCTGTCAATACCCAAGGCCGACGGCTACGTAAAAAGGCCGGATGCCGCGTTGCGCTTCATCCCTCGTCGTTGCGGCGTACGCAACAGTACGCCTCACTCCTCAGGACTCGCGCGCCTTGCCTGCGGCCCTTTTACGAAGCCGTCCCCATTGAAACCGTTGGACACAGGAGGCATTTTATGGTAGACCGTTTGCCAAATTGCCTGTAAGGTGCTCGGATGCTTATAAAAAAAGTTGGGCTTATCGCCAATGTCGCCAAGGAAAAATCTCCCGCCTGCACCATCGCGCTCTACGACTGGCTGGTCGCCCGCGGGTTGGATGTCCATCTGGAAGAGGGGATCGCCGCGAAAATCGGGGCCGCACGCGGGGTGGAGGTCGGAATACTGGGTTCACTGGTAGACCTGCTTGTCGTATTCGGGGGAGACGGCACGATTCTCCGAACGGCCCGCCTGATCCGGGACCGGGATGTGCCGATCGTGGGGATCAATCTCGGCGTGTTCGGTTATCTGACCGAGGTGAATTTGGGAGAGATGTTCAACGCCTTGGACCTGATCCTTGCGGGGAATTTCCAGATCGAAAAGCGAATGATGCTCGATGTGGACATCAACGGGGGAGAGGAAACCTTCCACGGAGGGACCGTCCTCAATGATGCGGTCATCAACCGGGGCAACCTCTCTCGGATCGTGGAACTCGAGACGACAGTGGATGAGCGCTATCTGACGACATTCAAGGCCGACGGCCTCATCATCGCGACGCCAACCGGCTCGACCGCGTATTCGCTCGCCGCCGGCGGGCCCATCGTCTTTCCCGAGCTGAATTCGATCATCATCAACCCGATCTGCCCCCATACCCTGACGAACCGGCCGATTCTCCTGCCGGAGAGCGCGGTCATCAAGGTGACGATATGGACGGCCGAGCAGGGAGCGACTGTGACCCTCGACGGACAGGCCTCGTTTACCGTGAAATCGGGAGATACGATGACGGTCAAGAAATCGCTGCACGTGACGACACTGGTCTCGTCTCCTCACCGGAACTACATGGAGATTTTGAGGCAGAAATTGGGTTGGGGCGGTTTCCCAACGGGCGCCGCCGGGAAGAGGCGAGATGCTTACGGAACTGAACATCCGTAATTTTGCCATCATCGATGAACTGAAGATCGCCTTCGACGGGGGTCTCAACGTCATCTCCGGGGAGACCGGCGCCGGCAAATCGATCATCATCGGCGCCGTGGGCCTTCTTCTGGGCGACCGGGCCAACGCCGACATGATCCGCTCCTTCGAGGATGCGGCTGTGGTTGAAGCACTGTTCAACATTCGTGATTATGGCGGATTACGGAAAAAGGTCAGCGAGATGGGGTTCGGCGACGGTGATGACCTCATCGTTCGTCGCGTCGTATCGCGTTCAGGAAAGAACAGGATTTACATCAACGGCGCCCTGGCTTCCCTGGCGTCGCTAGCGTCGATCGGTGAATCGCTGATCAATATCTGCGGCCAGCACGAACACCAGATGATTTTAGACCCGGACAATCACACGGATATTCTCGACGAGTTCGGCGGACTGCTCCCGCTTCGGTCGGCGTACCGCCAGACGTATGACCGGTACCGTGAGCTCAACGAGAAACACCACGGGCTTCAGGAGTTGAGGCGAACAAGGGCGCAGCGCGAGGACCTCCTCCGTTTTCAGATCGGTGAGATCTCGCAGGCGGATATCCTGACGGGCGAAGACACGGCGCTTCTCGATGAGAAGAAAATACTCGCCAACGTCCAGAAACTCATCGATTATGCGGAGGCGGGTTACGATACCCTTTACGGGAAAAGCGATTCGGTGCTCACCGAATTCCGAAGCGCCGCCGTGGCTGTAAAAGAGATCCGGAAGATCGACCCGGCGCTGAAACTCTCCGAGGGGGATATGGAAGAGCTCTATTACCGGATCGAGGACGCCGCCTTCACCCTCCGCGACTATGCGAAACGCCATACGTTCGATCCGGCGCGGATGGAGGCTATTGAAGCGCGACTGGAGCTTCTGGGCCGCCTGAAGCGCAAGTACGGCGGAACGCTCGACGCGGTCCTCGGCAAAGCGGCCGAAGCGGAAGAAGAGCTGCGAAACATTGCCTCGGTCGAAGAGGAAATCTCTGTGTTGGTGACGGCGATCGCTGCCGAACGGGGACGGCTGGTGGAAAATGCGAAAATCCTTTCCGGAAGGCGTCGTGAGAAGGCCGCCGCCCTCAAAGCGACAATCGAGGCGGAAATAAGGACGCTCGGAATGGAAAATGCCCATTTTGCCGTTGTCTTTCGAGAAATACCGGAGGGGGATGCGGCCTTCAACGAAAAGGGGATAGACGATCCGGAATTCTACCTCTCGACGAACGTCGGGGAGGAGCTCAAACCCCTGCGGGGCATCGCTTCCGGCGGCGAACTTTCCCGGATCATGCTCGCCATAAAGAAAGTTCTGGCCCGGACCGGTTCGGTGGGGACGATCGTGTTCGACGAAGTCGACAGCGGCATCGGGGGAGCGACGGCCGAGATCGTGGGTCAGAAACTCAGAGAGGTTTCCCGCCATCATCAGGTCCTCTGCATTACCCATCTGCCTCAGATCGCCTGCTGCGGGGACCGTCATTACCAAGTCGTAAAGCGGGTTGCCGGGAAGAGAACAAACACCATCGTCTCGGTCCTTTCCGAGGCCCAGCGTCTCGAGGAGATTGCCCGCATGCTCGGAGGGATAGAGCTGACCGCCAAGACGCGAGACCACGCACGGGAGATGCTGTCTGCCGCCAGGGGGGAGAGATGCTGAGGAAGGCCCGTATCGGTGATGTCAGGACCATTCACAGAGCGATCAACATCTCTTCGGGAAAGGGCGAGATGCTCCCCCGTTCACTGATGGATATCTACGGCAGCCTGCGGGATTTTTTCATCTATCAAGATGAAGGGAATAATGAAGTCATCGGGATCTGTGCAATGAGCATCGTTTGGGAGAACCTGGCTGAGATTCGCTCGCTCTATGTGGATGAGGCGCACAGAAGGGAAGGGATCGGACGAAAGCTGGTGGAAGCCTGCATTTCCGAAGCGATCACGTTGGATCTCTTTCGGATCTTTACACTGACATACAAACAGGAGTTTTTCCGGAAACTCGGTTTTCAGGATGTCAAGCGCTCCACGCTCCCCGAGAAAATCTGGTCGGACTGTTTCCGGTGTTCCAAATATCCCGACTTTTGCGATGAAGTCTCGATGATCCTGGAGCTGTGAGATGACCAGACGCGCCCTGATCTTTTTTCTGGTCCTTTTTTTTCTAGCGGGGTGCGCGGGCCGGGCGAGAAAACCGATACCGCCATCGGTGTCGCCGCAGACAACGCTCAAACCCGCTCCTCCGACCGCCGCGATACCGCCGCCTGTTTCTCTACCGGCACCTCCAATCACGGTCCCGCCTGAGACGCTGCCTCCCCCGGTCATCCCGAAACCGGTCTCTCCCCTGATCCGCCTCTCTGCCGATCAACTTCCTCTCTTTTCGGATGACATGGATCCGGCCTCGCTGGAGACGGCCATTGAAAAGAGCCTCAGGTATTACGCACGGGCCGCCGGCAACGGACCTTACCGGATGGATGACGCCATGGTAACCGTTCGGGAGCTCAGGGAATCACTCCTTGCCCTCAAGGAAATTCTCCGTCGGGGCGAGACGGGCGAAACCAGGCAGATGCTGATTCGGGAGACCTTCGACGTCTATCGGTCGACCGGTCTGGACGGAAAGGACGCCGTTTTATTCACCGGCTATTTCGAGCCGATCCTCGACGGGTCGCTGAAGAAAACCGCGAAATACAAATATCCCGTATATAAGGCGCCGGCTGACGCGGTCGTCGTCAACCTCGGAAAATTCAGAGAAAAGCAACAGGGCGACCAACTGGTCGGCCGGGTGAGAAACGGAGAACTCGTTCCGTATTATAGTCGGAGCGAGATAGAAGATCTCGCTGCATTGGCCGGTCGTAATCTCGAGATCGCCTGGGTGGACGACCGCATCAATCTGTTCTTTCTCCATACGCAGGGGTCCGGCAAAATCAAACTGCCCAATGGAAAGCTCCTTCAGATCGGCTATGCAATCAAGAATGGGCGCCCCTACCAGAGCGTGGGACGTTTCCTGATGGATACAGGGAAGATCAGCCCTCAGGACATGTCGTATCAGGCGATCAAACGCTACCTCAGGGAACACCCGGAAGCCCTCGCGGAGATCCTCGGGCACAACGAGAGTTTCATTTTTTTCCGCGAAGTCAAGGAGGGGCCTGTCGGCTCTCTCGGGGAGATCCTTACGGCGGGCCGCTCCATTGCGACCGATGCCGCCGTGTTTCCAAGGGGGGCGCTGGCCTTTATTCGGGCGCAAAAGCCGATCCTCGACCGGGAGGGGAATGTGGTGTCCTGGGTGCCTTTCTCCCGATTTGTCGTCGCTCAGGATGCGGGCGGCATGATCAAGGGAGCGGGACGTGTCGATCTCTTCTGCGGAACCGGTGACGAAGCGGAAATGCTTGCGGGGAGCCTCAAAGAACGAGGAGAACTCTATTTTCTGGTGAAGAAAAGGGACAGGGGACGTTGAGAAAATTGCTGTGAAATCAGATAACGCCCGGCCTTATGCGCATCAAACCGTTGGCGTTGCTGGACTGCATTTTTTTTATGTCTCATCTTTATTAGAAATATTAAGATTTTTCTTGATTGTTGTTTTTTATTGTGTTAGTGGTGACTCCACGTTTTATAGTATGGCATTGTTTCCCGCATTTTTCCCTTTGCAGGAAATGAGCGGCTATAGGTTTAGCCACCGTGGGGGTGGTGAGAAAGTTATGTTCCATTAAAATCATCAACGAAAGGGGGAGAAAAAGGAATGACGAAGGCAGAATTGATTGGAGCGATGGCAAAGGGAGCAGCAGTTTCGAAAGCAGCCGCCGCAAAAGCGCTGGAGGCCTTTACCGGGGCAGTGGAAAAGGAACTCAAAAAGAGCGGTAAACTCGGGCTCGTAGGGTTTGGAACGTTCTCCGTGGTGAAGAGAAAAGCCCGGACCGGACGAAACCCCCAGACCGGAAAGGCCATCAAAATCGCAGCCAAGAAGGTTGTCAAATTCAAAGCCGGCAAGGCGCTGACGGACAAAGTAAAATAACGGGATTATATAGAGTCGAAGCGAAAGGCCTCCATTTTTCTTTGTGGAGGTCTTTTCGTTCCATTCCGGGAGGGAGACTTGGCAAGGAAACGGATCTTAAGCGGGATGAGGCCCACGGGGAAACTCCATTTAGGCAATCTCCATGGCGCCCTTTCAAACTGGATTGCCCTCCAGAATCACGGTGATTACGAGTGCTACTATTTTGTCGCCGACTGGCATGCACTGACAAGCGACTACGCAACAACGGACGAGATCCGGGCGAACACGCTCGATATGGTGATCGATTGGCTCGCCGCTGGTCTGGAACCGGAGAAAAGTACGCTCTTCATCCAGTCGGCCATCAAAGAACATGCCGAACTATTCCTCTTACTCTCGATGATTACACCCCTGGCCTGGTTGGAGAGGAATCCGACTTACAAGGAAGTGAAGGAAGAACTTGCGCAAAAAGACCTCTCGACGTTCGGATTCCTGGGTTATCCGGTGCTGCAGGCGGCGGATATCATCATGTATAAGGCATATGGCGTACCGGTCGGCATCGATCAACTCCCCCATGTGGAGCTGACACGCGAAATCACTCGCCGCTTCAATTTTCTCTATGGCGAGCTCTTTCCCATACCCGAGCCGCTTCTGACGGAAGTCCCGAAGCTTCTCGGCATCGACGGTCGGAAAATGAGCAAGTCCTATGATAATTCGATCTTCATGAGCGATCGGGGAGAAACCCTGGAGAGGAAGGTTGCGTCGATGTTTACCGATCCTCAGCGCCAGCGGAGAAGCGACCCCGGTCGCCCGGAACTCTGCAACGTCCGCACCTTCCACCAGCTCTATTCGAGCGCGGATGCGGTAGCCGAGATAGAATCGGCTTGCCGGGGTGCGGACATCGGGTGTACGGAATGCAAGCGACGGCTTGCCGCTGCAGTCGCGGAGGGAATGAGACCGGTCCATGAGAGGCGGGAGCATTACTCGAACCATCCTGAAGAGATCCTGGCGATCATCGCCGACGGCAACCGTCGGGCCGCCGGGATTGCGAAGGCTACGCTTGCCGAAGTGCGGGAAGCATTGAAAATAAGCCATGAGCTATGAGATCAAGCTTGACATCTTCGAGGGTCCTCTGGATCTTCTGCTCTATCTCATCCGGAAGAACGAGATCGACATTTACAATATCCCCATTGCCCTGATTACCGAGCAGTATCTGGAATATCTCGATATGATGCGTTCGCTCAATCTCGATCTCGCCGGGGAGTACCTGGTCCTGGCCGCGACGCTTATCCACATCAAGTCGCGGCTGCTCCTGCCGCCGGCAGAGGATGAAGAAGACGGGGGAGAAGGTCAGGACCCGCGTGCGGACCTGGTCCGACAGCTTCTGGAGTACCAGGCCTTCAAGGAAGCGGCGCTCAGCCTCGAGGCCCGCCCCCTTCTTGATCGGGATGTGTTTTCGCGGGGTGCGCCTGCGGAAGATCCGGCAGGAGTGGAAGACGGGGACGAGCTGATGATCGAGGTCGGCGTTTTTGAGCTTGTTGAAGCCTTTCGTTCGATCATCGCCGGTCTTGACAAATCGGATGACCTGGTGATCGATACGGAGAGGATGTCCTTGACGGACAGGATCAACGAGATTATGGAGCGGCTGTCCGAAAAAAAGCAATTGACTTTCAGTGAGCTGCTGGGAGAGCGGACGGACCGAAAGAGGATCGTCTACACTTTTCTCGCGATTCTTGAGCTCATGAAACTCAGGATGATCAGGGCCTACCAGGCGGGTCCTTTCGGTACGATCAGGCTGTCTCTGGCGGTGGAGGGGTGAGAGCTGCATAGAGGATAGAGGATGGAAGAAAAAATTGCGATCATCGAGGCGATCATCTTCGCCTCCGAAGCGCCTTTGACCGTAGAGCGGATGGCAGAAATCATGCCCGATACGGAAAAGAAGGAACTAATTGCCCTCCTTGAGAAAGTGGTCCGCGAGTATGAAGCGCGGAGGGGGGGATTCTGCCTTATGGAGGTTGCCGGAGGCTTCCAGTTCCGGACACGACAGGATCTTGCCCCCTGGATACGAAAATTGAAGGCTGCAAGACCCGCGATGCTGTCGCCGGCAGCCCTCGAGACCCTGGCCGTGGTCGCTTACCGTCAGCCGATTGTCAAGTCCGAGATCGATCGAATACGCGGCGTTGACACAAGCGGTGCGCTCAAGGGGCTCCTGGAGAAAAGGCTCGTCCGGATCGTAGGCAGGAAAGATGTTCCCGGGAAGCCCATCATTTACGGTACCACCAGGAAATTTCTCGAGATCTTCAATCTCAGGGATCTAGCCGAATTGCCGACGCTCCGGGAGTTGAAGGATGTGCAGGAGTCGTCGGGTGCGTAACCGGGAGGCCCCGAACCATGGAAGGGGAGTTTCACATTGCGAGGGGCAAGGGTCTATGACGGAGGTGCGTCTGCAGAAGATTCTCTCCGAGGCCGGAATTTCGTCCCGCCGAGCGGCGGAAAAGATGATCGCCGAGGGCCGTATAAGCGTCAACCGGGTCGTCGTGACCGTGCCGGGAAAGAAGGCTGATCCTCAAAAGGATGAAATCCGGGTGGACGGCAGGCTCGTTTCTCTGGAAACGGAGAAGATCTACCTCATGCTGCACAAGCCCAAGGGATATGTAACGACGCTGAGTGATCCGCAGGGGAGGCCTATAGTGACCGATCTGCTCAACGGCGTTGCAGCGCGTGTTTATCCGGTAGGACGTCTGGACTATGACTCGGAAGGGCTTCTCATAATGACCAACGACGGAGAGTTTGCCCAGCGGCTCCAGCATCCCCGTTTTGGAATTCCGAAGACCTACCGGGTCAAGGCGGAGGGGCATTTTTTGAAAGGGGAACTCAAGGCCCTGGAAAAGGGGATCGACCTTTCCGATGGGAGATTTGTACCGGCAGGGATTCAACTTGAAAAGACAAACCCTGGAAGCGCCTGGCTGACGCTCACCCTGACCGATGGAAGAAACCGGGTGATCAGAAGGGTATTCGACTCTATCGGACATCCCGTCACCCGTCTGATCCGTGTTGCCGTGGCGGATATCACTCTCGCTTCCCTCCGTGAAGGAACCTGGCGGATGATGACCCAGCGGGAGGTGGAACGGCTTCTTACGCTGGCGGGAAGCCGAAAAGAAGTAAAAAAATTGTCTTGACATTCGATTGAAAATAAATAATAGTCGCTAAAAATAAAGACATATTATCACGTTATTTAAGCATGACAGGCTTTTTTGTTTGATGCATGGGGTGAAAAGCGATGGGCATTCTAAGGAGGAGGTCATGAACAAATCTGGGCTGATTGAGGCGTTAAGTCGAAAGGAAAACCTGACGGAAAAGAAGGCGATTGATCTGATTAATCTGGTATTCAAAGGGTTTACAAGTGAACTCAAGAAAAAAGGCCGGATCGAAATCAGAGGGTTTGGAAGCTTCGTCGTACGGGAATATGACGCCTATACGGGTAGGAACCCCAAGACCGGGAAAAGCATCAAGGTTTCGCCGAAGAGACTCCCCTTCTTCAAAGTCGGCAAGGAGCTCAAAGAGAGGGTCGACAAGAAGCGGAAGTAGACCTGCCGCCCGATAAAGAAAGATCATCGAGAACAGAATAAATAGGGACAGCTCCCTATTTTCACCGCGAAAATAGGGAGCTGTCCCTATTTGTTCCCTCAGGGCATCATTCCCTCTTCCCGGAAACTGAAAAAGCGGTTTTCTCCGATAATGATGTGATCATGGACAAGGATGTCCAGCACCTTTGCCGTCTCCTGGATCGTCTTTGTAAGTCGGATATCGGCGTCCGAAGGGCGAACATGGCCGGAAGGGTGGTTATGGGCGAGGATGATCGCCGATGCCTTTTTCTTCAGGGCGCTCTCCAGCACCTGCCGCGGATAGACCACGGCCTGATTGACGACTCCCTTCTGCACCGTTTCAAATTCGATGATCTGATTTTGGACATCCAGGTAGATGACAGCGAACTCCTCGTCCTTTTTCCCACCCATGACCGTCCTGCAGAAGTCCAGAAGCTCGCTCGTACAGGTGACTTGTTTCTTCTCCTTCGCCTTCGCTTTGAGGTAGAGCGAGGCCGTTTCCTTGACGAGCTTGAAGAAAACCGCGCAGCTCTCGCCGATCCCCTCGATCTGCTTCAGATCGTCTATGTCCGCATCGAGAATTTCTTTGACGGAAGCGAACTTTTCGAGGAGCGCCTTGGCCCTTATTTTGACATCCTGCCGCCGGATCACATACGTCAGGAGGAGTTCCAATGCCTCGTATTCATGAAGGCCCTCGATTCCGGCATTCATGAATTTCTGGTTCAACCGCCGGCGGTGACCCCGGTTGTAATCCGTGCGATCTTTCTGCATAAAACACCCCCGGTGAACAGGTAGTAAATGGCGAAACCTATTTACCCATACCCTTTTGCCGCTAATCGTCCTTTCGGCAGGTCGAAAATTTAAAGGGGACGTAGAGAGGACAGTGGCCTATGGCCGCAGGGATAAGAAAGACGATGCCGATGGCTCCCCACCAGTTCTCATAATAAAATCCCGCCCAGATGATGGCAAGTCCGATGATGACGCGGATGATGCGGTCCGTTCTGCCGACGTTGCATTTCATGAGACGTTCCTCCTTTTGTCTGAGTTATTTTTCATTCAATTCCACCGTTTCTTGAAATCCAGCCAGATAATGTAGACGACCATGACCATTGTGGAAGCCGCTGCAGGGAGCGATGCCTCCTGCGCGAAGAGCGTGAGGGCGAGGCCGCCGGCCAACGCCTGATTCTTGAGTGTGCCGAGGAGAACAAGGCTTGTTCGGGTCTCTTGCGGGATATGAAAGAGGCAGCAGACCCAATCGATTAAAAAACCAAGGATAAACATGGTAATAATGGAGATGGATGCGACAGTCAGAAGTGTCGTCGGCCGGGCGAGAATGATGTTGTGGTTCAGGCCGATCATCGTGTAGAGGGCGACAAAGAAACTCCAGTTCGTGATAGCGCCGCGGGAGGATTCGATCCGCTTATTCAATCCCTTCCGGATAAGCAGACGTGAGACCGCAAACGGGAGGACGATGAGTTCGAAAATGATCACGAGGAGTTTGTAGGGCTCGAACGTGGCGGAGCCGAGAAGCTTCAAGGAGATCAGCGGTATGATCACCAGCGCCCCTAGATAGGCCCCCACAGTTCCGATCAGGGAGAGAGCGCCGTTGCCGTGAAGGAATCCGGAAAAAGGGATCATTGCGACGGCCGGCGGTGCGGCTGCCAGCAGGACAAAACCGGTCCAGAGCATCTCATCGCGAATCAGGAGGGCGGAAATGCCGATGATGACGTTTCCGAGGATGACGTAGTTCATGACGATCCCGAGCAGGGCTGGGAAGAAAAAGGAGCGGGGGTGGAGAAAGAGGTCGCTTGTGACATCCGTCAGGGCCAGGGCCATCGCCAGCCCCAGGGCGGGGAGAACCAGATGTCGCGTGACCGGGACGGCGTAAGGGGCGAGGAGGCCGGCGGCCAAGGCGAGCAGGAAAATGACATTGCGGTTACGTAGGATCATCTTCGCTTTTGACATTGTACTATCATCTCAACAAAAAATATGCGCAAAGTCAAGAATCTTGTAGATGATTGTCGATGAGCGGTTCCTTATTTCTTCGCAACGGGCGATTTTTTTCGCTTTGCATCGGTGAATGTGATAGGATGCCGCAATAGTACGTTTGAAAAGGGGAAAAGTCCGTTGACAAAAAAGGTAGGTATTGCGCTGGGCAGTGGGTCTGCCCGGGGTTGGTCTCATATCGGTGTGATCCGGAGCCTGCTGGAGGGGGGTATCCCGATCGATTTCGTCTGCGGCGCCTCTATAGGCGCGCTCGTTGCCGGTTCGTTCGCGGCCGGATTTCTCGATCCGCTGGATCGGTGGGTCCGGAAGCTTTCCTGGTCGCACATCATTGGTTTCATGGACGTGCTGATCCCCCGTTCCGGACTGGTTGAAGGCGAGAAAATCAGCGGATATCTGCGGGAAGTCCTGTCCGATCCGAGGATCGAGGAACTGCCGGTCCCTTTCTCAGCCGTCGCGACAGATCTAAAGACAGGCAGCGAGGTCTGGCTCCGTGAAGGATCCCTTATCGACGCCATTCGGGCGAGCATATCGCTTCCCGGCATTTTCACTCCTTGCGCGCGTAACGGTCAGTGGCTGGTGGACGGGGGGCTGGTGAATCCGGTGCCCGTATCGCCCTGTCGGGCGATGGGCGCCGATATCGTCATCGCGGTCAATCTGAATTCGGACATCATGGGAAAACCAAAGGTTAAACGGATGGCCGACCCCTCGGGCAACAACGGCAACCACAAGAACGGGACTTCGCCTCGCGCCCAGGGTCGTTGGGCGGCCTTTTTAAATCAGACGGCGCAGCAGAGCAATCTCAACCTTTTCCGGCAGCTTTTCCAGGAACAACCGGAACGGGGACCGTCGCTCTTCGACGTGATGGCCACCTCCGTGAAAATCATGCAGGACGCCATCACCCGCCAGAGGCTCCTTGCCGATCCACCGGATATCCTCGTCAAACCGAAACTCGCCCATATCGGACTCATGGAATTCAACCGGGCGGATGAGTCCATCGAAGAAGGAAAGCGGGCGATGGACCTGCAGCTTCCGATGCTCAGGGACATGCTCGATTAGCGTCTGTGAATTCCTCTTGACAAAAATGCGGTTTTGACTTCATGGTGAACCTCCGTTCAGAAAAATGAACGACGGTTCCGTGGTTTGAATCCCGGGTCGCAGATGGAAAAGGCAAAACGCAAGGAAAGGGAATACAATCTGAGGCGTGCGGAGATCCTTGAACAGGCGGTGAAGATCTTTGCTGCCAAAGGCTTCCACAACACCACCATGGCGGAGATCGCGCGCGCCTCCGGATTTGCCGTCGGATCCATCTACCTCCTGTTCGCGAGCAAGGAGCATCTCTACACCGAAATGCTCAATCAAAAGCTGAACGCGATGTATTCCGGGATCAGGAAACTGGCGGCCAGAGAGGTGGATATCGTCAAGAAAATCGAGAGAATGGTAATTTCACAGTTTCATTTTGTTGAAAAAAATGCGGAGTTTTGCAGCATCTTTATCCGGGGAGATCATCTTACTCTTTCCGAGGGAAGCATCGAGCTTCGGGAGCGGATGATGGCCGATTATGCCGCCCATATCGCTTTCGTTGAGGCGGTGATGAGCGAGGGGATCCGCGCCGGCGCCCTCAAGGGAATGGACCCGCGCATGATGGCCTCCGCCCTTGCGGGAATCATCAATTCCTGCGCCTCCAAGTGGCTGACCATGACGGAGAGGACACCGCTGATGAATCACATCCCTTTTGTCGTCGACATTTTTTTAAAGGGGGTCAAGAAGGATGCGCATTAAGGTATGGTTTTTCTGCGGGACTGCCATGATCTTTGCTGCCGCATCGGCGTCCGGCGTCCGGGCGGCCGAGACGGCCAAGCCTCTGTCGCTCCAGGAGTGTATCGAGACGGCGCTGAAGCAGAGCGTCCTGATCCGGGCGGCGAGGGAAGGGGTCCTGGGCGCCGAAGCGCAGCAGAAGGAGGCGTTCACCGGATTCCTCCCGAAATTCAGCACCTCTTACAGCTATTCCCGTCTCAATACCGAGCCGACCGTCACCTCGCCGTCGACATCGATAACCTTTCCCCCCCCGATAGGATCGGTGACGATACCGTCGAATACCTACCAGGTAGGGACCAAGGACAATTACAACTGGTTTCTCGAAGCGAGGCAACCCCTCTTCGCCGGCGGCGGTATATTGGCAAACTACGAGGCGAACCGTCTGGCCGCGGATATCGCACGCCTGGAGGAGGCGGCAATGGTCCGGGACATCGTTCGGGAGGTGAAAGTCTCCTATTTCAATATCCTGAAGGCTGAAAAGACCCTCGTTGTGGCGAGGCAGTCCGTGGAACAGCTGACGGCCCACCGGGAGACGGCCCAGAATTTTTACAATGTCGGCCTTATTCCCCGTAATGACCTCCTCTATGCCGAGGTAGAGCTGGCCAACAGCCGGCAGTTTCTCGTCCGGGCGGAAAACGGCGTGGAGATGGCCAAGGCGAAATTGAATACGCTCCTGCGGCGGGGAATCAGCGCCCCTGTCGGGGTAGAGGATATCCTGAACGCCCCCCCCTATAAGAAAGGACTGGAAGCCTGTATCGTCGAGGCCCTGGAGAACCGGCCGGAAATCCGATCTCACCTGCTCCGTGTGGAGCAGGCGCGGAGCATCGTCAAACTCTTGAAGAGCGAATACTATCCGAATGTCAGTCTTGTCGGAAACTACGCCAAATACGGAGACACGCCGGGTGTCGCGGGGAGCCCCTACAAGCCTCAGGAGAACTGGTACATCCTGGCCGTTGCGACCTGGAACTTTTGGGAGTGGGGGAAAACGGAGCAGCGTGTGGCTTCGGGACAGAGCAGGGAGAATCAGGCAGCGCATATCCTGACCAACCTCCGGGATCAGATCGCACTGGAGGTGAAAAATGCGTTCCTCCTCCTCCACGAGGCCCAAGCGCAGATCCAGGTGGCAAAAAAGGCGATCGAACAGTCTGAAGAGAATTACAGGATCAACAGCGAGCGGTACCGGGAGCAGGTCGGAACGGCGACCGCGGTGATCGATGCGGCGACGATTCTCACGAAGGCCAGATCGGATTACTTCAACGCCCTCGGCGACTTCAACATCGGCCGGGCGAATCTGGAGCGAGCAACGGGAGCGACTCGCGAGGGGAGGGACTGAAAAATCTCAAATGCGTGCTTCCGTGACATGATTCGCAAGCTGGGATAAAGGTCTCAAGGAGTTGTAATGAACAAAATGTTTTTGAAATCGGCAGCCGGCTTTTTTGCAATCCTTCTTTCTGCAACCGCACCGGCCCCCCTTATCGCCGAGGAATATTCCCTGGACGATCTCTTTCGGGCCGCCCTGACGCGTTCCGAAAAGCTCAAGGCGGCCGAGGAAAACCTCACTATTTCAGAGATCGGAAAAGACAAGGCCTTCTCTTATCTCCTGCCCCGTATGACCGCCTCCGCAGGTTATACCCGCTATACGGATAAGAAGCTGGCCGGAACGAGTGTCATCCAGCCGGACTATGGTTCCTCGTGGGGAATCCGGATAGAGGAGACCTTTTCGCTGAGCGGCAGGGAGTTGACGGCGCTGGAGATCTCGAAGCAGAACGTGACGAAAAGCAAACATGATCTCGCGGCCATCCGTGAAGATTATCTGCTCAGATACGTCGCCGCCGCTTATTACAACGCCCTCATGGCCCGAAAGAGTCTCGATATCGCCAGTGCGAACCTGGAGCGTCTGATAAAGTATAGAAACGCGGCGGAAGCGAGGCTGAAGATCGGCGAAGTAACCAGGACCGTCCTTCTTCGTGCCGAAGGGGAGCTCTCCGGAGCGAAATCCGACGATCTCCAGGCCCGGAACGCTCTCGAGCTGGCGCTGGCGGTTCTTGCAAGCAATTGCGGGATTAAAGATCCCTTCACGCTGCGAGAAACTCCTCCGGATGAGCGTGAGATTGATCTCCTGACTACCTTTCAGGAGAAAGCTCTTGCCGTGAGGGCGGACCTTAAGAGTCTGGAGGTCCAAAAGCAGATCGCCGCGGATCAGACCAAATTCACGGACGGGGCCTTCTGGCCCAGTCTCTCCCTTTTCGGCGGCTATACGGG
>Ga0154452_1030_pt2 | contig 40355 bp, 35 predicted proteins | sample RifGroC2_FD_105645 | JGI IMG/M metagenome (GOLD analysis project Ga0154452, IMG submission 105645) | Syntrophus sp. GWC2_56_31 | reverse complement strand
GAAAAATAAAGAGTCCTATATACAAAGTGAGGCTGCAGGCGCACTCGGGAAAATAGTTGAACACTTGATTGCCGCCCTGAAGGATAAAAACCCAGTTGTACGAAGTGATGCGGCGGTTGCCCTCGGAAAGACAATGGATGTCCGTGCGGTTGAACCCTTGATTGCTGCCCTGAAGGATGAAACCTATAGTGTCCAAAGGCATGCCGCAGACGCCCTTGCAGGTATCGGCGCCCCGGCCGTTGAGCCTTTGATTGCCGCCCTGAAGGATAAAGACCCATCTGTGCGAATTGGGGCTGCAGGTGCTCTCGAAAAGATAAAGGACACCCGCGCTGTGGATCACTTGGTTGCCGCCCTGAGGGCTGAAAATATCGAGATAATCGCCGGCGCCTACCCATTTTTTATTCAACGGGGTGTCCCCGGATCAGAGGCCCTTCTTATCAAGGCTTTGGATACATATGGCGCCCGTACTCCGTGGATGGCACAAGATTTTCTCAATTGCGGTAACGATCGGCTGGCAAAAGCGGTCGAAGGTTGGGTACTGAAATATAATTACGGTATTGATACGTCACCAAGCCATAGCGGACCCAGATGGGGGAAATAGCGATCTATTCGGCGACGGTGATCTTCAGCGTGCCGCCCCGTCCAAGCAGGTCGTGGATGTGGATGTACCCCTTCAGGTGATTGTCCGCATCGGTCACAACGAGGGTGGTGATCTCGGCACGCTGCATGGATTCGATAGCCTGTGCGACAGAGCTGTTTTCATGGATGGTTTTGGGATTACGGGTCATAAAGGCGCTGATCCGTTCGTTACGAAAATCCTCTCCCGTGCGGACCAAACGCCGGATGTCGCCGTCGGTCAGAATGCCGCGAAGGGTGTCATCCCCGTCCGTAACAAGCACGAATCCTTTGTTTTTTTGATCCATTTCCCGGATGGCTTCCAGAACGGACGCATCACAACCGATGCGGGGGATCTGCACGCCTTCGAGCATGACGTCCCTTACTCTGGCCCGAAGCCTGGAGCCGAGATTTCCGCCCGGATGAAATTTATAAAAGTCTTTCTCTTGAAAATTCCGCCGCTTGATCAGGGCAACTGCAAGGGCGTCTCCCATCGCAAGCGCGGCGGTGGAACTCGAAGTCGGTGTGAGACCGAAAGGGCAGGCCTCCTTCGCCACGCCCACATCGATGACCACTTCGCATGCCCTGGCCAGGGTGGAGGAGAGGTTCCCGGTGAAGGCGATGCGGGGGACGCCGATGTTACGGATACTGTCGATAATCAGGTTCAGCTCGGCGGTCTCACCGCTATGCGAGATGGCAAGAAATATATCGTCCTTCGTGACGATCCCCAGATCGCCATGGAGACCTTCCACCGGATGGAGAAAGAGCGCCAGTGTCCCGGTGCTGGTCAGGGTGGCGACGATCTTTCTGCCGATAAGACCCGATTTTCCGATTCCTGTAACGATCACCCGACCCTTGGAGCGGTAGATCAATTCAACTGCACGGGGAAAAGACTCCCCCACTTTGTCGATGAGATGGAGGATGCTCTCTGCCTCGATCCGGAGTACTTCTTTCGCCTCTATTAACGAACGGTCCTCTTCCATTGACGATTGTTCCTCTTCGGTTGACCACTCTCCGCGGCTTTGAACCGGTAGGCGAGAATGGCCTGGTGCGTGGAACGCTATCAGAAATCCGAAAGACTGACAAGGGCGATTTTCCATGGCGAATGACCTGGCCCCGTTGTCTTATAAACACATGTTACCGAAGGCAGAGCGGTTTGAGGCCCCTTCATTCGTTGACACCTTGGGCGTCATTCCATATAATCGGTCAACTGGATGAGGTCAATGGAAGGTTCGGGCGGCAAATGGCAGTGGGTTGCGGGAGGGGGGGCGATTCTGCTCTTCTGCATCCTCTTGCTCTTTCGTCTGGGTGTTCCGGGGAAGATTTTTCCCGGTGCAGCCGGGACCGCACCTCTGCCCCAGGTAAATATTCCGACCGGAGAAATCTGGATGAATATCACCCAGGACGGTCGAAAAATCGGCCACGTGCACCGCACCACTGCGGAAACCGAGAACGGATACCAGTTTTCCGAGAGTGTCGTCATGCGGATCAATACCATGGGGATTGTCCAGCCGCTGACGGTCCGGACAGCGGCTGAACTGAAGCCCGACCGAACTCTATCCAGCTTTCAGTTCGATTTAGGCTCTTCCATTTTCCGGTTCACGGCACGGGGGAAGGTTGCGGGGAAGAACCTGACTGTCCATATCGGCCCTCCGGGTAACGAAACCATCACGACCTTAACCATCGGGGAAGCGCCGTATCTTGGCGGCAGCATCCTGGAATCCGCGGGGGCCGCGGAACTCAAGCCGGGGGAGGGGAGGACGCTCACGGTCTTCGATCCCGCCTCCCTGGGCCAGAAACCGGTGCGCATCACGCTCCTTGGTGAAGAGACCATAACCATCATGGGGAAAAGACGTCAGGTAAAGAAACTGTCGGTGGATTTCATGGGGATGAAGCAGGTTGCCTGGGTCGACCGGGATGGCTCCGTGCTCCGGGAACAGGGGATCCTGGGGATCACTCTTGAAAAAGTCACACGGGAGGCAGCTCTCGCCGGGCCGGAAGGGGAGGGCAGTGTGGATCTCACGGAGATCGCCGCCATCCCATCCCCGCGACCGATCGATGACCCGGTATCCCTAAAAGTCATGAAGATCCGTTTAACGGGTCTTCCGGAGGGGTCGCTCTTTCTCGACGGCGGGAGACAGGTCTATCGGAGCGGTGTGCTGACGATTCGCCGCGAATCGTCTTCCGAGCCCGTTCTTGATTCGGCCGGCGCCAAAGCGGACTTTACGGCGTTTCTCCGGTCGACGCCTTTCATCCAGTCGGACCATCCGAAGATGAGACAGAAGGCGGCGGAACTCGTTGCCCCCGGAGATACGGACGGGGTGAAGGCCGAAAAAATAGTGGCCTGGATCCATAAAAATCTTGAAAAACGGCCCGTCCTTTCGGTGCCGAATGCATTGGAGACATTGGAAAACCGGATCGGGGATTGCAACGAACACGCCGTTCTCCTGGCAGGACTGGCCCGGGCCGCCGGGATACCGTCGGAGGTGGAGGCGGGGCTGGTTTACCTGCGGGGTCGTTTCTATTATCACGCCTGGAATCTCCTTTTCCTCAAGGACAGGGGGGGATGGGTAACCGCCGATTCGGTCTTCGGGCAGATGCCGGCGGATGTCACCCATATCCGCTTCATCCGAGGCGGCGCAGAACGTCAGCTCGATCTGGTGGGGCTTATCGGCAAGGTGAAATTGGAGATTCTGGAGATGACAAGATGATCGCGTTGACGAATCTGACCAAGCGATACGGGGACCTCATGGCGGTGGACCAACTGAATATCTCGGTGGAGAGGGGGGAAATATTCGGTTTCATCGGCCCGAACGGAGCGGGAAAAACCACGACGATCCGCATGATGGCGGGCGTCCTGAAGCCGACGGAGGGGGAGGTTTTGATCGGCGGGCTCGACATGGCGTCGGATCCGGTGGCAGCCAAAAGGGTCATCGGTTTCATACCGGACAGGCCGTTTCTCTATGAGAAACTGACTGGCATGGAATTCATGCGTTTTTCCGCGGATCTTTACGGTGTCGGAGACGGGGTCTTCCGGGAGAAGGCCGAAGGACTGCTGATCCAGTTTTCCCTCTATGACTGGGCCGATCAACTGATCGAGGCCTATTCGCACGGGATGAAACAGCGACTGGTGATCGCCTCGGCCCTTCTGCACGCCCCCCGGGTGATCATCGTGGACGAACCCATGGTCGGGCTCGATCCTGCCGGGATCAGAATGGTCAAGGACCTGCTCCGGGAGCTTGCCGGCAAGGGCACGGCGATCTTCATGTCCACACATACGTTGGAGATCGCCGAAGATCTCTGCGACCGGATCGGTATCATCCATAGGGGACGTCTGGTTGCCCTGGGAACGACCGGCGACCTTCGGGGAACGGCGCGCCTGGTTGACGGAGACCTGGAAGAGGTGTTTCTCAGGCTGACCGGCAAGGAGACGCCATGAAGGACGGCTTCGTAAAAAGCCCGGATGCTGCGTTGCGCTTCATCCCTCGTCGTTGCGGCGTACGACAGAGTACGCCTCACTCCTCGGAATTCGCGCGCCTTGCCTGCGGCCTTTTTACGAAGCCGTCACATTTCCAAAACCTTGATGGCTTTTTGGGGGATCACCATGAATGATCTTCGTGTCCTGCTCCGGCCGCGCCTGCTCTCCTTCAAGAACGGGAGGGCCTCCCAGAGCGTCGGCAGCCGCCGTATCCGGTATCTCCTGTTCGCCGGGATCGGACTTGCCTTCTGGGTCGGCGCTTTCCTCATCTTCTATCGGGTGTTGACTTATTTCCAGGGGGTTGAAGAGTTCGGAGATATCCTGGCCCGCAAGCTCCTCTCGATGGTCCTGTTGACCTTCTTCTCGCTGCTCCTGTTCAGCAGCGCCGTGACCTCGCTCTCCAAGCTCTACCTCAGCCGCGACCTGATGCTGGTCCACTCGCTGCCGGTATCCGGAGGGAAGATCTTCCTGGCACGCTGGCTTGAAAGCACCCTCGATAGTGCCTGGATGGTGATCATTTTCAGCCTGCCCGTTTTTCTCTCCTACGGGATCGTCTACCGGGCAGGACCTTTTTTTTATATGACGGCTGGAATGGCGCTGCTCCCGCTCTGTGTGACCGCTTCCGCGCTCAGCACGCTTGTTGTGGTCGTTATGGCTGTTCTCCTGCCTGCGGGGAGAATCAGGACGGTATTCGTCTTTTTCGGCCTGCTGATGATCGTCGCACTTATCCTTGTCTTTCGCCTCATGCGTCCGGAGCGGCTGGTCAACCCGGAGAACTTTGCCACCCTGGTCCTCTATCTGCGGGAGATGGGGACGCCCGGATCCCCGCTGCTTCCCACCACCTGGGCGCTCGACAGTCTGAATGCGGCTCTATCGGGCCTCAATGGTGAAGCCTTTTTCCATCTCGCCCTCGCCTGGAGTGGTGCGGCGGCCCTCTCCTTTATCTTGACGCGGGTGGCGGGGGAGATCTATTTCCTTGGTTATACAAGAGCGCAGACCGCCGCGAATCGGTTATTTCCTCTCCGCGCCGGTCCCAGCGGAAACCGGCATCGCTTTATCGAGAGGTTTTCCGGACCGGCCTGGGCTTTTGCAGTCAAGGAGGTCAGGACGTTCTTCCGGGATCAGACCCAATGGCCGCAGCTGTTTCTCATCGCGGCCCTGATCCTCGTGTACCTCTACAATTTTTCGGTTCTCCCCCTGGGCCAGTCGGCGATACAGACGCTCTACCTGCAGAATCTTTTTTCTTTCCTGAACATGGGTCTGGCCGCGTTCGTTCTCACGGCGATCGCCGCCCGGTTCGTCTATCCGGCGGTGAGCTGCGAGGGCGATGCCTTCTGGATCGTCCGCTCGGCGCCGCTCTCGCTTCGGGCCTTTCTCTGGGTCAAGTTTACCGTCTATTATCTCCCTCTGCTTATTCTGGCGGAGATCCTCATCGTGATCTCCAATATTCTCCTCCAAGTCACGCCGTTCATGATGCTTCTGTCGGCGGTCACGGTCTTCCTGATGGTGCCGGGCGTTGTTGCACTGGGTGTGGGGCTGGGCGCAGCATATCCCGACTTCCGGTCCGAGAATCCGGCCCAGTCGGTGACCAGTTTTGGAGGACTCCTTTTTATGCTGTTGGCGGCAGGATTCATCGCCGCGGTGATCGTTCTTGAGGCAGGCCCGGTCTATGCCGTTATAATGGCCGGCTTCCACGGCAGGAGCCTCTCAGGTCTGCAGCTCGGATGGCTCGTCGTTTCCTTTACCCTCGTTCTCCTTCTTTGCGCCCTCGCGGTGATTCTCCCCATGCGGCTCGGCGAGAGGCGACTTAATGGGACGGCTTCGTAAAAGGCCCCCAAGCCGTCATTTCTTGAGTGTCACACCCGTCACTTCAAGGGCATACACTTTACTGTCCTTGCCCGTGTAGAAGGTGGGCTTGATATCATAATCCTTATCGGGGGTCATATGCATCACGATCCTTAAGATGCCGGCCGCGGAATCCAGGGTGACCCGTATCTTTTGAATCAGCGCTCCGTCTGTCTGTATGTCGGACCATTCTTGTTTCATGGACGAGGTGCTGGTGACATCCATGATGATCATCGGGGTGGTTCCTTCGACGTTGAACACCGCGGGCACGTAGAATCGGTCGAATTCAACGAGGAGCACTTCTTTCCCCCGCGGAAGAACCTTGTGGCGAATCGACTTGACGGCCACTGAGAAGATCTGCCGTGCAGGCGTATCCACGGCAGGCAGCGCCCCTTTCTCCTCATTTTTCACCGATCTCTCCGGCGATGGTGTCCTGAAGAGCAGCGGCGCATAGACGTAACCCAGGGCATTTTTCTCCGACCGCTCCGTTTCCGTTATTTTGAAAACAGCGTACCAATTGCCTTTCAGGAAATCTGCCTTTACGGTTTGCCCCGGCATTAAAGATCCCCGGAGCTTGGAACCAACGGATCTGTCCGTCCGGATATTCGTTTTTTTTTCGGCATACATTATCGTACCCCAGGCTTTCACAAAGGCATTCTGAATCCAGTCCTGCCCTTTTTCCTTCTTCCCGGTCTCCTGGAGCTGCTGTATTTTTTTGCTCATATCGTCGATGGTCTGGTTTAATTCGGAGATTTGCCGGCTTGCCCGGGTGATCTCGTTTTGTTGATCGGACAGACGACTATTCGTCTGGGCAATCATTTGCTCTTGTTCGACGAGCTGCGTCTGGCAAATGGCTTTCTCTTTCTCCAGCGTTATTGTCTGATTCCAGAGGTCGTCCTTGGATAATTCGGATTTCTTGATCTCTTCGGGCGAACCGCTGTCGACAGGGCGCAAGGCCGCACAGGCCGTCAACACGAACAGGAAAGCCAATACGAAGAAAATCATCATCGTCATTCGATAAAACATGATTCACCTCCGAAAAGAGATCTTCTTTTCGACACCTTCGGGATGATACACTGGCGCAAAGTGCCGAAGAAGTCAATCATCAAGCGATTATGGCGGGTAGAAAAAACCCCAGGCGATGGCATAGAAAAGGGCTGGAAGAAAATTACCGATACGAATCAGGGTCAGATTCATGAGATTGATGCCTATCCCCAGGATAATCAGGCCGCCCGTTGCGGTTACGATGCTCAGGACTGCCGGTTCGCGCAGGAACTGGACGTGCGCCGCGAGCAGAGTAACGCTCCCCTGGACCAGCAGGACCGAAAAGGCAGAGAAGACTACCCCCGGCCCGAGGGTCGAGGCAAGGGCGATCGAAGCCACGCAGTCGAGAAGGGATTTGATGTAGAGTGTATGCGTGTCCCCCACGGTGCCATCCTGGATGCAGCCCACAATCATCATCGCTCCGGTAAGATAAAGGATCGAGGCGGAGACGAAACCCTGTACGAAAGTAGAGGAATGGGACCCGGTTCTCTTCTTAAGCCAGTCTCCCAACCGCTCCACACCCTGCTCGATCCGGAGCAGCTCGCCCGTCAGGGCGCCGAGTAACAGGCAGCCGATAGCCGTGAGGGGTTCATTTCCGGAAAGCGCCATCTGCAGGCCAACCAGGATGACCGACAGCCCGAGGGCCTGCATTACAATTGTCTTGAGTCTCTCCGGAAGGTGTTTGCCGGCGGCAAGACCGACAAGACTCCCGGCTAGAATCGCTCCCGTGTTTACAAAAGTTCCTGTCAAAAACAAACCTCCTTATGATGATTCGGACAATAACCAATTCTTCGCTTGAATGGAAGCGGAAAATCTGATAGACGCCCTGCCATGGACAAGACCCATTCTATGAATGAAAACTATTCCTTGCAAGCGGACTTTTCTGCGGAAAGCGGGACCGCATGAGGGCGGTCTTTCTCTCCGACGTTCACCTGAAAGATCCCGAAGGCGCCGACTATGAAAGGCTTATCCGTTTTTTCGACCGGCTGCGGGGTAGGCGGATAAGCGGCAGCGGTGAGATCTCCGATGCGACGCTCACTTTGGATCAACTCGTCATTGCAGGTGATTTCTTTGATTTTTGGTTCAGCAAAGGAGATGCCATCTATCCCGGTTTCCGGCCAATCGTCGATAGGATGGTTGCCTTGAAACAGGAGGGGGTCAGGATCAGCCTCTGCGAAGGAAACCACGACTTCTTCCTGTCGGACTATTTCTCCGGGAAATTTGGATTCGACGTTTATCAGGAATGGGCCGAATTCCATTTCGACGGTCTTCGTGTACTTGCTTCGCACGGCGATACCGTGGACGCCGGCAACCATAGCTATTTGGCGCTGCGGAGCTTTCTTCGCAGTTCCCTTACACGCCGCGCGGAACAGCGGCTTCCCCGATCCCTCACTTGGCGTCTGGCCCGTTTCTGGTCAAAAATGAGCAGGGAGGCGCGCGGGGAGTCGCGGGAGAAGATGGTGGAGGCGATGCATCGCTTCGCCATGGGGAAAATTCAGGAAGGCTACGATGCCGTCATCCTGGGGCATTGTCATGAACCGCTTCTTCAACAGGTGTCAAGAGACGGTCGGGAAAAGACTTTCGTCACCCTCGGCGACTGGATGACCTACGGTTCCTACCTTTTAGTCGACGACGGCCGATTTGCACTGCAACGCTTCCCGCCGTGAGGCTGACATGGATGTCCGTTTTGCAACCGATCGAAATCTGGGAACACTGGCCAAATGGCTTCGCATTCTCGGGTATGATACCCTTTATGAGCGGGGAAATGCCGATCCGGACTTTCTCCGGAGGGCCGCGTCCGAGGGGAGAATCGTCCTGACCAGAAAGAGGGATCGGACCTCCCTCTCCTCAGGTGGTCGTCTCGTCGTGGTGAAAGCCGACCATGTCCGCCTGCAGCTCGCTGAGGTTCTGGAAGCGCTTCGCCTGGAACCCGATCCCGTGAAAAAGATGACCCGTTGTCTTCGTTGTAATGTCATGTTGGAAGAGATTCCGAAGGAAAGAGCGGAAGGCCGTGTTCCCGTCTATGTCTACGCAGCGTGCATTCGATTCAAAGGATGCCCCGCGTGCGGAAGAATCTACTGGCCGGGGACGCACCGCCGGCATATCGAGGAGTCTCTCAGGGCGCGGATTCCCCGCTGACATCCCTGATCCTGTTGAGGCAGGCTTCAGAAAAACCCTTTGGTGAGACTCTTGGACAGATGATTTGCCGATGCAATATAAAAGGTTGACATAAGGTGAGTTCTATTGTAGGCATAGACCTCCATTTCATTACGTAGGACACCCGTTGTACAAGGCGCGGTTCCTCGTGACCCGGTTCGAGCAAGCTGCCGAAATCGGCAGGCGGCAACCATAAAGGAAGAGACTTACCATCCAAAATCAAAAAGGAGGAAGCGATGAAGATGCGATTTACGATGAAGGTGTTTGCGGCAGCGGTGACCGCTGTCCTGCTGGGGGCCGGCGTTGTATCGGCGGCGCAGCTCAAGATGATGACCGGCCCGCAGGGCGGATCATGGTATCCGCTGGGCGGGGCTATCCAGAACATCATCGAGAAGAACGTTCCCGGCACTACCGTGATGGTATTGCCCGGCGCCGGTATTTCGAACGTCAAGGGTGTGCAGACCGGCAAAGCCGAGCTTGGTTTCGGCAACGGGGTATCCACGGTTGACGGCGTAAACGGGCGCGCCCCATTCGATGCAAAAACCGACAATGTTCGCCAGCTCGCCACGCTGTACTTCCAGTATTTCCACATGGTGGCCCTGGCGGACGCCGGGATCAAGACGCCTGCCGATCTTGGAGGCAAGGGATTGACGACGCAGCAGAAGGGCAACACCGGCGAGCAGATGACGCGTCAAACGCTGGAGGTCTATGGCCTGAGCTATGCAAAAATGTCCAAGGTCAGCCACGGTTCCTATAACGATTCGGTGGCGCAGATGAAGGACGGCCAGGCCCATGTCTACACGCTCATCACGACCGTGCCGGCCTCATCGGTGATGGATCTGGCGAGCGCCCGCGATATTGTTGTCCTGGAGATCCCCAACGACAAGCTCAAAGCATTGCAGAAGATAAACGGCGGCTATGACAAGCGCATCATCAAGGCCGGAAGTTATCCCAAGCAGACCAGGGATATCCAGACAATCGGCACCTGGACGCATCTGATCGTCAGCAGCAAGGTGCCCGAAGATACGGTTTACAAAATCACCAAGGCCCTGGTGCAGAACGTCGACACCCTCGGCAATGTGGTCAATGCGGTCAAAGGCCTCACAGCCAAGGATATGGCGACTGATATCGGCGTGCCCTATCACCCGGGTGCTCTGAAATACTACAAGGAAGCCAAAGTCATCCAGTAATTTCCGTAAGACGGGCCACAGAACGCACATGCCTGCTGTGGCCCGTCGTGTGTCCCGTTACTTTAGCGCTGTGGTGAACCCTTATGTCTTTTGAGCGTATTCTCAAGGCGGGCATTCTTGTGCTCGCGGTCGGCATGTCGGTCTATCACCTCACGGTTGCCTATATCGGGCCGCCCGAGGCCTTTTTCTTTCGCGGTACCCATCTTTTGTTGGCATTGGTCCTGACGTTTCTGATCCATCCCCGATTCGGACGGCAGGGAGCCAAACCGGGGCTCTCCGACTACCTTATGGTGGCGCTCTCGCTCGTGACCGTAGGCTATCTGTGGCTCAATGTCGGTTATCTCTACGACCGTTTTGTGTACGTCGATGATCTGAGGACGGCGGACCTTGTCTTCGGCGCCATCTTTATGGTCCTGGTGCTGGAGGCAACGCGCCGCGTGATCGGACTGGCGCTGCCGATCACCGCCCTGGTTTTCGTTGCCTACGCCCTGTTCATCGCCAGGGTGCGCCCCGAATCGGTGATTGAGATCAACTACCTGACCACCGAGGGGATCTTCGGCATTCCGCTAAACGTCTCGGCGACCTACGTCATCCTGTTTATCCTGTTCGGGGCGTTGGTGGAGCGCAGCGGCACCGGCAAGCTCTTCATGGATTTCGCATTGAGCATCACCGGCCACGCGGTCGGCGGTCCGGCAAAGGTAGCGGTTATCACCAGCGGCATGTTCGGCACGATTTCCGGCAGCGCGGTCGCCAATGTGATGACGACGGGCACATTCACCATCCCGATGATGATGCGCCTCGGTTACCGTCCTGCGTTCGCCGGCGCCGTCGAGGCAGTGGCGTCGACCGGTGGCCAGATCCTGCCGCCCATCATGGGCGCGGCGGCATTCGTGATGGCGGAGTTTCTCGGCGTCAGCTACATCGCGGTAGCCGGCTACGCGCTGTTCCCGGCGCTGCTCTACTATGTCGCCGTCTACGCCGCGGTCCACTTCGAGGCCAAACGAACGGGCTTGATGGGACTTCCCCGGGAAGAGCTCCCGAAGCTCGGCGCGGTGCTCAAAGAGCGCGGCCATTTGTTCATCCCGCTGTTCATCATCGTCGGTGTGCTGATCGCCGGCTACAGCGCACCCTACGCCGCGCTTTTAGGCATCATCTCGGTGGTGCCCGTGGCCATGCTGCGTAAGAGCACCCGGCCTGAAATCACCGTCAAAATAGTGATTTCAGCGCTTGAGGCCGGCGCCTTGAACACGCTGTCGATCGCGATGGCATGCGCCTGCGCCGGGATCGTCATCGGCTCCATCGCCCAGACCGGGCTCGGCCTGTCGTTTACGGGGATTGTACTTACCGTTGCCCAGGAACACCTGATCCCCGCCCTGATGCTCACCATGATCGCCGGCATCATCCTCGGCATGGGGCTGCCTACCACCCCCGCGTACATCATCCAGGTGGCCTTGCTGGTACCGGCGCTGATCAAGCTGGGGATCGTGCCGGAAGCTGCACATTTGTTCGTTTTTTATTTCGCCATCCTGTCGGCCATCACGCCGCCGGTCGCCCTGGCGGTTTACGCCGCTACTGGAATATCCAGGTCAGCGCTGTGGGAGACCGGATGGGCGGCGGTGAAGCTGGGCGCCACCGGCTACATCGTGCCGTTCATGTTCGTGTTTTCGCCGTCGCTGCTCATGATCGGCTCATGGCCGAGGGTGGTCTTGGCGATAGCCACCGCGCTGCTCGGGGTCACCTGCCTCGCCGGCTCGCTGCACAGGTATTACCTGTGCCACACGGCTCACTGGGAGCGGGTCGTCCTGTTTGTCGCGGCGTTTGCCTTGATCAAGCCGGGCTGGATCACCGATATCGCCGGGCTCTTCCTGTATGCCATCGTCCTGGCAAACCAGTGGCGCAAATCCCGCGGCGAAACCTGCGGGCCCATTACGGCATAAAATCGTCTTCGGATGTCTACATCGATGAGGGAAAGCAGCGTGCCGGCTGCGAAGGAGTGACGATCACCGCCCACAGAGCGGGGCTTCACGGCAAGGAAGAGTCCTGCTTTTTTGTTGCGCCGCTTAACCCCTCATAGAAGTCGGGGCATGCGGGTTGCGCTACCGGTCATTCATCGATTCCGGCCAGCCTTTTTGCAGCCGTTACCTTAGCCTCGTTGTTCGATTCCCGGAAGATGGTGAGCCGGTGCGCCGCCGGAGAACCACCGCCGTGAATATCGGAAATCGTATCGGCGCTTTCCATCGCAAGCTTTTCGATCAGGCGGAACATCCGAACCCGGTTTTCGACCGGCGTCGCTTCGACCCCTTTGAGATATTTCTTCAGGAGCGGGCCGACCGCGGGATGGTCAAAGTCCCGGTCGGAAGGCAGGTCTGCCACAAAACCGCCGGCGATATCGATCATCAGCCGGGTCGCCTCGGCCATCTCTTTTCCCTCGTGAATCTTGGACGCATTGGCTAAAACCGGATCGATAAAATACGTGCCGGACGGCATTCGCCTGCCCTCATAAGAGGCGGCCAACGAACAACCGTACAAGGTCTCGGCGCGATGGATCATGTCGGTGACCTTTTCTTTGTGGTGGCTGACCTTCTGAGTGCCGTTGTACTCCATCATGGTCAGGGCCGCCCCCACCATGCAGTCGATCTTGCCGGCCTTGCAGCCGCCATGGCTCTGGCGGTGGAAGGCGGAGAAATAGGCCACCAGATCGGCGGCGAATTCCCACTCGCCGCACAAAAAAACCCGCTCCCAGGGGACGAAGACGTTGTCCAAGATAACGGTTGGGGCGTATTTGGAATACCGCTGGTTGCCGCAGTCGCAACCGTCCTGCTCCCTTGTATCCAGGCTCGAGCGGCCGACAACGTGAATGATGCCCGCCGTATCGCTCGGAACGGCAAAGGCCACCGCGAACTCCTCTTCCCCTTTGCGCAGGGCCCGGGTGGGCAGAACGATAATCTCGTGCGCCGACAACGAACCGGTCTGATGGCATTTGGCGCCGCGCACAACGATGCCGTCATCGCGCTTCTCGACCACATGGAGGTACACATCCTTGTCCGCCTGATCCTTGGGACTAAGATTCCGATCCCCTTTGACGTCGGTCACCCCCGCATTGGCCGTAAAATCGTTTTTCTGCATATGTTTCAAAAAATCGGTGAACCGCCGATGGTACTGGGTATCGTACTTTCGGTCGATGTCGTAGGTCGTCACGGACAGCGCGACCAGGCAGTCCAGGCCGGTGCATCTCTGGAAACAGGTGCCGACGCGCCGGCCCAGCAGACGATTGATCTTGACCCGGGCGACCAGGTCCGCGACGGATTCGGGCGGTTTATTGAAGCGGTTGACCGGCTTGTCGGTCAATGTGCTGTGGGTCACGATCAGGTCGCGATGCTCGGGGGACTCGGCCAGTTCATAGGTGGCCCCGGTGGCCTCGATGCCGGCCCGCAGGCGCGGGTTATCCACCACGTTTTCAATCTTCTCGCCGAACATGTATACAGTAGGTTTCATTCGCCGGAGCGACTCGATATATTCCGCCTTAGTCATCAGTCCCATTTTCTCTCTCCTGTTTTATCGCTCTTGAATCGTAATGGCAAAATCCGGGCAGATATAAAGACAGCGCAGACAACCGATGCATTGATCGGTGTGTACCGCGATGGCCGGTTTATAGCCGCTGGGATTGAAATCCGCCGACTGTTCGAAAATGCCGAGGCTGCACACCTCCCGGCAGTAGCCACAGTCTTTGCAGATAAGACCATTGATTAACACGTCGAAGTCGCAGAGGTCGCAAGAGAGACAGCGTTCGGCTTCCGCCATGGCGGCTTTTTTCGTATATGACAGCTCCACAGGATCGAATGTGCCGGATCGCCGTTTCTTGGGGATTTTCTTGGTCACCGGTCGCTCCGTGCCTCGCGGCGCCGTATCGGGGAGGGCCAGCGTCGACTCTTCAGACAGAGCCTCCGCGAGATTCCCCGTTCCCCCCAAAAAACGGTCGATGGAAACGCAGGCCAGTCTTCCCTGGGCGATGGCCTCGATGATTGTCGAAGGTCCGCTGACCGCATCGCCACCGGCGAAGATTCCCCTCTGTGACGTGGCGAGATTGCCCCGATCCACCCGAACCGCCCCGTTATTTTCCTCTTCAAGATGGAGCGACCCGGCATCCGCCGACTGACCGATCGCCATGATCAGTGTATCGAACGGCAGGCTGAACTCGCTGCCGGCAACGGGAACCGGCGCCCGACGGCCGGTCGCATCGGGCTTGTCGAGCCGCATCCGGGTGCAGGTCACCCGGCCTTTTTCGATCCTCACCGGCGCCGCCAGATAGTCGATGCTGATACCTTCCTCGATGGCCTCGACAATCTCTTCGTCGCCGGCCGGCATTTCCTTGCGGGTCCGTCGATAGAGCTGTACGACCTCGGCCCCGAGGCGGACCGATGCACGTGAGGCGTCGATCGCCGTATTGCCCCCCCCCACAACAACCGCCCTCCGCCCGATCGCCGGCGCGTTGCCTTCGTTCACCTGACGGAGGAAAGCGAGGCCGTCGATCACGCCAGGCGAATCCTCGCCGGGTATCCCCATCTTCACCGATTTCCACGCGCCTGTCGCCACGAAGACCGCATCAAAACCCTTCTCCCGAAGGGAAGCCGCCGACGCGATGGGCGCTCCCGTGATGATCTCGACTCCGTTTGCACGGATTGATTCGATCTCCCGATCCACGATCTTCACGGGCAGGCGATACTCCGGGATACCGTAGCGCAGCAACCCTCCCGGGAGGGGAAGCGCTTCATAAACGGTTACCCGGTGTCCCTGACCGGCCAGGTAGTAGGCGGCGGTCAGCCCGCATGGGCCGGAACCGATAACGGCCACCTTTTTTCCGCTGGGCGGCCGTTTGGCGATCCGCGCCGGTTTCTGCGCGCCTTTCTCTGCAGCCACTTTTTTGAGCATCCGGATGGCAACCGCTTCATCGAACTGAAGCCTCGCGCATTTCGTCTCGCAGGGGTGGACGCAGGCGTAGCCGCAGACAAAGGGGAACGGGATACGCTCCCGGATCACCTCAAGCGCCTCGGTAAATTGTCCCGCTCTGATATGCCGGATATAACGGGGGACATCGATCCCCGCCGGGCAGGCCTCCCGGCAAGGGGCCGTCGATTTCTTCCCCTTCAAGATGGTTCCCACGTTCTCTCTCCCTTTCTGATCAGGTCCGCGCCCGCCTGCAGCATCGCTAGATTCATCTCCTGGGCCTGTCCCCGGAAGCGTTTCCGGATCACCTGGGCCAGGCTTTCAGTCTTTACCATCGGGAGCGCAGTAATCATCGCCCCCAGCGAAAGGATGTTGACGGAACCGACATTCCCCAGGTCGCTGGCGATCTGCGTGAAGGGATAACCGGTCAAATACTCCCCGGTTCGGACCTTCGCGAGTGTCGTATCGTAAAAAATCGCGATCCCTTTGTCCGCATAAGGGGCGAACTTTTCCAGGGCCTCTTCGGTCAGCGTCAGGATGATGTCCGGCGTCTGCACCTGCTGATAGACAATCTCCTCCCGATCGATGATCACTTCGGCCAGGGACAAGCCCCCGCGGCTGGCTATTCCGTATGATTGCGTCTGGACGACCACCCTGCCTTCCAGCACCGCCGCCTCGCCCAGCATGATGCCGGAAAGTACAAGCCCCTGACCCCCCGATCCGGCCAGGATGACTTCGTATCGTTTTTCGTTATTTTTTATCTTCATGCCTGTTCCTTTGAACCTCTGATCGCCTTTTCTCTGATCTCTTCATAACGGGTGGTGAAGTCCGGGTTATCCCGATCGACAAGCTTTCCGATGGCAAAATGGTTTTTCTTTTCCTCATCATCCAGTTTTCTGTAACGATCGGCGGGCAATCCTCTCATCTTGAACCAGTCGAGCATTTCCCTGGTCTGCTTCATTTCGTTGTTCTTGCCGAAATGGGTGGGGCAGGGACTGAAGACCTCGACGAGCGAAAACCCCCTCTTGTTTAGGGCTTCCTTGATGTGCTCCTTCAATTCCCAGCCGTGGTATGGCGTCTCTCTGGCGACATAATTGGCGCCGGCGACCTCGGCCAGGGCGCAGATATCGAAATCGCGTTCCGGATTTCCCCAGGAGGTGGTGCTGGTGAACCGTCCCCCCGGCGTGGTGCCGGAAACCTGACCGCCCGTCATGCCGTAGTTGAAGTTGTTGATGACAATCGCCGTCAGATCGATATTCCGTCGGGCCGCATGGATAAAGTGGTTCCCGCCGATCGTCACGCTGTCGCCGTCACCCATCAAAACCACCACGTGCAGGCTCGGATTGAAGGCCTTGATCCCCGTGGCGTACGGCAGGGCTCGGCCGTGCGTGGTGTGCAGGGCGTTGGTGACGAGATAATCGTCGGCCTTCCCCGTGCAGCCGATCCCCGTCACGACGACTGTATCGGATCTCTTGTAATCCAGTTCCTCGAATGCCCGCAGCATGGCGCCCAGCATGACGCCGATCCCGCAACCCGAGCACCACATGTGCGGCAAGACCCCGTCTTTCAGATATTTTGTGCCTGTAGCGTGTGCCACGTATTTCCCCCTCTCAACCCAACGGCTACGTAAAAAGTCCGGATGCCACGTTGCGCTTCATCATTCGTCATTGCGGCGTACGCAACAGTACGCCTCATTCCTAAGGATTCGCGCGCCTTGCCTGCGGCCTTTTTACGAAGCCTTACATTTTCATGACCTGCAAAATGTCCTGCGGTGTGATGATCTCACCATTGTAGCTATTGACCCTTCTGATATCCGCCCCGCTTCCGAGGACCTTCTGTACCTCGCCGGCGATCTGACCGCCATAATTCATCTCCGGCACGATTACCGCCTTTGCCCGGGCGCCCAGCATTGCCACTTCCTTGTCGGCAAAAGGCCAGAGTGTGATCAGTTGCAGGACGCCGGCTCCGACCCCTCGCTTCCGGAGCTCCAATGCCGCGGCGCGGCTGGCACGCGTGGTTGCACCATAGGCGATCAACAGGATGTCCGCATCCTCCGTGGAAAAGGTTTTGCAGATGACAATCTCGTCCCTGTGCATCTCGATCTTCCTGTGCAGTTGGGCCACCCGCCAGGCGGCGTTGTCGGGATCGTTGTTGCTGCACCCGTCGGGACCATGCATCGAGCTCGACACATGGAATACGTAGTCGCTCCCGTAAGATGCCAGAGGCGCCACACCGTCCGGGTCGGCTGTAAATGGCAAGTACTCTCGCGGGGGGCCGGAAGGGGTTTTCCTGTCGACCACCTCCACCTCGCCCGGAGCGGGGGGGGAAAAATTCTCGCGCATATGGCCGATAATTTCATCGGGCGCCACGATCACGGGGACACGGAATTTTTCCGCAAAATTAAATGCCTTGACCGTCATGAAAAAACATTCGGCCACCGTCGCGGGGCAAAGGGCGATCACCGCCTGATCGCCGTGACGGCCCCATCGAAGCTGCATGACGTCGCCCTGCGCCGGTTTTGTCGACAGGCCGGTGCTCGGTCCCCGCCGCTGGACATCGATCACCACGCAGGGGACTTCTCCCATGACCGCAAGTCCGAGGTTCTCCTGCATCAGTGAAAAACCGGGGCCGCTCGTCGCGGTGAATGCCTTGGCCCCGGCCAGCGAAGCCCCGATCACCGCTGCAATACTGGCTATTTCGTCTTCCATCTGCATGTAGATGCCGCCGATTTTGAGCATGACCTTGGAACATTCCTCGGCGATTTCAGAAGAGGGTGTTATCGGATAGCCGGCAAAGAATTTCGCCCCGGCATAAATGGCGCCTTCCGACATCGCCTGGTTACCCTGCATCAATCTCCATTCTCGACTCAATATTCCACGTCCTCTCTTTACAGTTCTCCAATCCCCTTGAGAAATTCACGCAGTTTGATCAGCTTGATATCCCGTTCCTTCATGATCTCTTCGGTGGAACGGCCACCGTACTGATGGTATCCGCTCCCGGTTTTGACCCCGAGCTTTCCCTCGGAAACCAGCCGGTCGACCGTCACGGATCGGGTCCGCCGCGGCGGCGCTTCGTACGCCGCGTTAGCGATAATTTTCTGGGTGAGGTCGAGGCCGGTGTAATCCATCCTTTTCGTCAGGCCCAGGATGGGCATTCGCAAACCAAAACTTGCCTTGGTCGCCGCATCGATCTGCTCGGGGGTGACATATCCGTTATCCAGGAGGTGGAGCACCTCATTGTTTAGGGCGCTCTGAAGCCGGTTGGCGATGAAGCCCGGTAGGAACTTGGAAATCACAAGCGGCGTCTTCCCCATTTTGGTCATCAGAACCGTCACCCGATCGACGGTCTCCTGCGAAGTCTCGGGACCGCGAACGATCTCGACTAGGGGAACGATATGCGGCGGGGCAAACCAGTGGGTGATGAGCACCTTGTCCGGTCTCCTGGTCTCCACGAATTTAAAAATATCCAGGTAGGAAGTGTTGCTGGCCAGAATGGCTTGCGGCGGAGCGATGCGATCCAACCGCCCGAACAGCTCTTTTTTTGCCGCAACATCCTCGATGATCGCCTCGATGACAAGGTCCGCATTCCTGCAAGCCTCTTCGATCGTCGTGGTTGTTTTAATCCGGTTCAGCGTCTGGGCGAGCCGGCTCTTTTTCAGCAGCTTCATCTCTATCAGGGTACGGAGATTTGAGGCGATGAGCTTTTTTGCGTTTGAAAGGATTTCTTCCCGGAGATCGGTCAGCCAGACGCTGCACCCTTCCTGGGCAAAGACCTGGGCAAGCGAATGGCCCATGGTACCCGCTCCGATGATGGTTACATTGCGTATTTCTGTCATGGAGATAGTGATCCTCCTGTCCCGGTCAGTCCAAGGATCTCCCGGGCCTCGTTGGGGGTGGCCGGTTCGCGGCCGCACTCACGCGCAATCCGGGCAAGACGGGCCACCAATTGAGCGTTGCTTTGGGCCAATTCGCCCCGTCTGTAGTACAGGTTATCCTCCAGACCGGTACGGGCGTGCCCGCCCATCACGATCGCCTGCACGTTCAGAGGCAGCTGACGCCACCCTACGGCACAGACGGACCACAGCGAACCTGCGGGCAAGCTCTCCACCAGATGAACCAGCGAACGTACCGTGGCCGCGGCGCCCCCCTTCACACCGAGGACGAACTGCCACCAGAGGGGCGTTTTGATCAATCCCTTCTCTATGAGCGTCATGGCGTTGCCGATCATGCCGCTGTCGAAGGCCTCGATTTCCGGTTTAACATGGGCCTCCAGCATACGTCTGGCCAGTTCCTCAAGAAAATCCGGTGAATTCAAAAAGACGCGCTCGTTAAAGTTTATCGAGCCGGCATCGAGCGATGCCAGTTCCGGTCCGGCGGCCAGGCTGTTGAAACGCTCATCCTCGTTCACGCGACCGGCCCCGCCGCTGGTGCTGAAATTGATGATTGCATCGCACCCCTGGGCGCGAATCAGTTCCTTCACCCGCCTGAATCTCGCCAGGTCGCAACTCATCGCTCCCGCATCATCCCGGACATGGACATGGACAACGGAGGCACCTTCGCGCCAGCTCTCCACCGCCGCCCGGGCAATCTCCCCAGGGGTGATGGGCAGGGCAGGGTTATGCGATTTGAGCGCCCAACTGCCTGTCGTGGCAACCGAGAGGATAATCTTGTCATTGCTCATAAGGATTTATTTCACCTCGGCGTGCCCCGCTGCACCCCGGGAGGCGCATTCGCTCTGGTCGCCCTTTATCTTTTCGATCGCATGTGCGAGGGCGGGCAGCAGGACGTTGAGATTTTCCCGCGCCCCTTTCGGGCTGCCGGGAAGGTTGATGATCAGTGTCCGGCCCCGGATACCGACGAGCGCGCGCGAGATCATCGCATGCGGGGTAACGAGCATGCTCTGACGCCGCATGGCCTCCGCCATCCCTGGAATCTCCCGCTCGATGACCTCTCGGGTGGCATCGGGGGTGACATCTCGGGGGCTCACGCCGGTGCCTCCCGTCGTCACGATGAGGTCGGCTTTGTCTGTTTCGCTCCATTCGATCAAAGCCGGGCGGATCATCTCCTTTTCGTCGGGGATGATTCGCCTGGCGATGATCTCCATTCCCATTGCCTGGAGCAAACCGGCGATCTCCGGACCGCTCCCGTCCTCCCTCTCGCCGCGTGACCCCTTGTCGCTTACGGTGATGATGACGGCCTTAAATCCCATCTTACGCCTCTTCCTTCTTTGATTCGGCGATGATTTTTTCGGCGATGTAGGCGGGGATCTCTTCGTAATGGGAGTGTTCGTAGGTGAATGTCCCGCGACCGCTCGTCATCGAACGGAGATCGGGGGCGTATTTCAGGATCTCGGCAAGAGGGACCTGCCCCTTGATGATCTGGTGATGACCCGCGGAATCCATTCCCAGAACCTTGCCTCGGCGGCTGTTCAGGTCGCCGATGACATCGCCCATGTACTCGTCCGGGATTTCGATATTCATGTTGACGATGGGTTCCAGAAGGGTGGGCTGGCATTCGAGGACGCCCTTCTTGAAACCGAGGGAACCCGCGATTTTGAATGCCATTTCGGAGGAATCGACCGTGTGGTAGGAACCGTCGACAAGCGACACGCGTATATCCACGACCGGATAACCGGCAAGGACGCCTTCCGCCATGGCCTCCACAATGCCTTTCTCCACGGCGGGTCGGTATTGATGAGGAACCACGCCGCCCACGATCCGATCGGCGAATTCGAAGCCGCTGCCGCGGGGGAGGGGTTCTATCTCAAGCCAGGTGTCGCCAAACTGCCCGCGACCGCCGGACTGTTTCTTGTATCGCCCCTGAATGGTCGTCTTTCCCTTGATCGTCTCCTTATAAGGGACTTTCGGGGTTTTCAGGTTCACTTCGAGTCCGAATTTCCGTTTCATCTTTTCCACGATCACTTCGATATGAACCTGGCCCAGACCCGAGAGGATCATTTCCCTTGTCTGGTCATCCCGATGGAAGGTGAGGGTGGGGTCCTCATCGGTGAGGCGATGGATGGAGGAGACGAGCTTGTCTTCGTCGCCGCGGGTTTTGGGTTCCACGGCAAAGGAAATGATCGCATGGGGAGGTTCGACCTTGGGATAGACAATCGAGGACTTCTCTGCGCAGAGCGTATCTCCGGTCGATGTTTCCTTGAGTTTGGCGATGGCCGCAATGTCGCCCGGGATGAGCTGTGTGACCGGCTTCTGGATTTTTCCTTCCAGGTAAAAGATATTTCCGATCCGCTCGGTGATTTTCCGTGATGCGTTGAAGACGCCGGAGTCGGAGCTGAGCGTGCCCGAATAGACGCGGAAAAGGGTAAGCCGACCGGCATACGGATCCGCGATAGTCTTGAAGACCAAAGCTGAAAAAGGCGCCGATTCCTCCGGAAGTCGGATTTCCTCTTCCCCGGTGACCGGTTTTTTCCCGATGATCGGGCCTCGATCGATGGGCGAGGGAAAGAATTGCACGATCGTGTCGAGCAGGGATGTCATGCCGATGTGATTCAGGGCGGACCCGCAGAGGACGGGGGTGATCGCCCCGGAAACCATCGCTTTGCGGAGCCCCGCTCTAAGATCTTCGGAGCTGAGTTCGCCGGTCTCGAGATAGTTGTTCATCAGTTCGTCGTCGGTCTCGGCGATATCCTCGATGAGGATGTCGCGACACTTCTTGACCTCTGCGGCCATGTTGCCCGGAATATCGACCGTTTTTGACGCTCGCCTCTCTCCGTCAAAAATGAAGGCCTTCATGGAGATCAGATCCACCACCCCGGAAAAAGCGCTTTCAGCGCCGATGGGAAGCGAGGCGATCGTAACTTTCTTGCCCAGGCGGGTCTTGATGCTTGCCAACGCAGTGTCGAAGTCGGCCCGCTCCCGATCCATCCGGCTGACAAAGATCATGCGGGGCAGCTTGAATTCATCCGCGTATTCCCAGACCTTTTCCGTCTGAAATTCAACACCTCCGACGGCGTCGACCAGGACGACGGCCGCGTCCACGATCCTGAGGCAGCTTTTGGTATCAAAAGCAAAATTGGAATCACCCGGCGTGTCGATGATGTTGATCCGGTGTTTTTCCCATTCGATATTGTTTGTGGCGGCGCCGATCGACACATGCCGCCTCTGTTCCTCTGGTTCATAATCCATGGAGGAGGTTCCCTCATCAACCCGGCCGGGCCGTTCGGTCTTACCGGCGATATAGAGGAAAGATTCGCAGAGAGTGGTCTTCCCTGTTCCCCCATGACCGATGACTGCCAGGTTTCTTATGGATTTTGATTCATATTTTGACATGAAAGCTCCTTTCTGATTACCCCCGACGAAGTGATTCTATGTGCTTGAGCTCCTTAGCTTAACCGACGCTTCAAAGTCAAGACAAATTTGACGGCTTCGTAAAAAGACCGGATGCTGCGTTAATCTGTGGAAAAACGGGACTTGACTTTTGTGACGGTTATGATATTGCACTACTCACTTTTGACTTGAGAGCGCCAAAGCGAGGATATGAGAAAGGGGAATCAATGCCAAAGAATTTCTATACCCTCCTGATTTTACCAAAAAAACACAGCACGGCGAAGAAAGTAAATTTGTCCAGCACACTGATTAAGGGTGTGTCCGTTTTTGTGATGGGGCTCATCCTCATCATGATGTATTTCACCTATGATTACATTCATATCCGCAGGGAACAGGCAGAATTGCAGCGCCTGAAACAAGCGAATGCAGAACAGAAAAAGCAGCTCGACGGACTCGTTACGATGGTGGATCGCTTCGCGTCCAAGATGGAGGATCTTAAACAGTTCGATAAGAAGATTCGAATCATGGCAAATCTGGAGACGCGCCGCGACCGGGAGCAACTCCTCGGGATCGGTGGTCCGGTGAGCGAAGAAAAGCGATTGGGCTCAGCGATGGCCATCGATGAAAAGGCAATGATCGAAGGCGTCGGACGTCAGGTGGATCGCCTCATGAAAGAGGCATCCTTCCGGGAGCAAAGCTTCGCCTCTATGCTGGCATTGCTGAAAGAGAAAAAGTCGCTCCTGGCGGCGACCCCTTCCGTGTGGCCCGTCGTAGGCTGGGTGACGTCCGAATTCGGACGGCGGGCCTCCCCCTTCGCCGCCGAGCGTGAATTTCACAAAGGGATCGATATCGCAACGAAACATGGGAGAGTCATCCAGGCGCCGGCAGACGGTGTCGTGGTGGAGGTCGCCTACCACCAGGATGTGGGACAGATGATCCGTATCGATCATGGACACGGCATTTCCACCTTCTATGGTCATCTCTCCAAAGCAATTGTCCGTACCGGCGCGACAATCAGAAAGGGCGACCGAATCGGCCATGTGGGGAATTCCGGCCGCAGCACGGGGTCCCATCTGCATTATGCCGTCCTGCTCAACGGCGTCCCCGTCAACCCGCGGAAGTATCTGAACTGATCTCCGTTCCCTCTGCGCCAACAGGATCCGTCAACCCATTGAGGTACGAATCGGCCGGTCATGGTACCGGCTTTTTTTAAGGAATTTTATGCTCCATGCCATTTTGAAAAAGCTTGTCGGCAGCAGAAACGACAGAGAACTGAAGCGTCTCACCCTGTTCCTCGAGGAGATCAATGCCCTCGAACCGGCCATGATGGCCGCCACCGATGAGCAGCTCAAGGCGAAGACACCATACTTCAAAGAGAAACTTCAGAACGGCGCTGAAATGGGCGATGTCCTCGTCGAGGCGTTTGCCGTTGCCCGCGAAGCGGCCCGACGGACGGTCCAGATGCGGCCCTTTGATGTCCAGGTGATAGGGGGGTTGGTCCTCCACGAGGGGAAGATCGCCGAGATGAAAACCGGCGAAGGGAAAACCCTGGCGGCGACGATGCCCCTCTACCTCAACGCCCTCGAGGGGAAAGGCGCTCACCTGGTGACGGTCAACGACTACCTCGCCAAAAGGGACGCCGCCTGGATGGGACCGATCTATCATTTTCTGGGAATGACCGTCGGCGTCATTGTCCACGGGATGGATGACGACCAGCGGAGAGAAGCCTACCACGCCGATATCACTTACGGGACGAACAACGAGTTCGGATTCGACTATCTGCGGGACAACATGAAGTTCACTCTGGACGATTATGTTCAGAGGGACTTTTTCTTTGCCATTGTCGATGAAGTGGACAGCATCCTGATCGACGAGGCCCGGACCCCGCTCATCATTTCGGGGGCCTCCGACGAATCGACCGACAAATACGCCCGGGTGAACCAGGTCATACCGCAACTGAGAAAGGATAAGGACTATACGGTCGATGAGAAAAGCCGCACCTCCATCCTGACGGAGGAAGGGGTGGCGCGGGTCGAGGAAAATCTCAAGGTTCAGAATCTCTACGAACCCAGAAATATCGATCTTCTCCATCACGTCAATCAGGCGCTCAAGGCCCACACCCTATTCAAGCGCGACGTAGACTACCTCGTCAAAGAGGGGAAGGTCATCATCGTCGATGAATTTACAGGTCGGGTGATGCCGGGCAGGCGGTACAGCGACGGCCTGCACCAGGCCCTCGAGGCCAAGGAGCGGGTAAAGATCGAGTCGGAAAACCAGACCATGGCCTCGATCACCTTCCAGAACTATTTCCGCATGTATGGCAAACTGGCGGGGATGACCGGGACCGCCGATACCGAAGCGGAAGAATTCGGCAAGATATACAAACTCGAAGTCGTCGTGGTTCCGACCAATATGCCGATGATCCGTACGGACTATTCGGACGTGATCTACAAGACCGAGAAGGAGAAGTTCACCGCGGTCATCGAAGAGATCCGGCAATTGCACGATGCCAACCGGCCGGTGCTCGTCGGAACGATCTCCATCGAGAAATCGGAGCTACTGAGTAAATATCTGACCCGCGCGGGGATCAAACACCACGTGTTGAATGCAAAAAATCATGAGCGCGAGGCGGAGATTGTCGCCCAGGCCGGCCAGCCGGGTCAGGTGACGATCTCGACCAACATGGCCGGCCGCGGTACGGACATCAAGCTGGGCGAGAGGGTAGCAGAATTGGGAGGTCTCCATATCCTCGGTACGGAGCGACACGAGAGCCGGCGCATCGACAACCAGCTCCGCGGCCGTTCGGGGCGGCAGGGAGATATGGGGTCGTCGCGGTTCTATCTTTCCCTCGAGGATGATCTCCTCAGGATATTCGGCGCCGAACGGATCGCCTCGGTCATGGACAGGATCGGTATGGAGGAGGGACAGCCGATCGAACATCGGCTGATTTCCAAGGCGATCGAGAATGCCCAGAAGCGTGTCGAGGGACAGAATTTCGATATCCGCAAGCACCTGCTCGAATACGATGACGTCATGAACCGCCAGCGAAAAGTGATCTACGAGCAGCGTAAAAAGGTCCTCAAGGGAGAGGCGCTCTGGAAAGATGTGGAGGAGATGGTCGAAGAAATGGTCGAAGGGATCGTCCCGGAGTATATCGATGAAAAAAGCCATCCCGAGCAATGGGATATCAAGGGCCTCGATGAGAGGATTTTCAGACATTTTACCCTGAAGCTCAGACTCGCCGAAAAGAGCGGGGATCTCACCCCGGAGACGACCCAGGAAACGATCATCACGGAAATCATGTCGCACCTCAAAAAGAAGGAGGCGGAATTCGGGACGCCGCTGATGGATTATCTCATGAAGATGATCATGCTTCAATCCATCGATACGCAGTGGAAGGAAAACCTCCTTGCCATGGACCACCTCAAAGAGGGGATCGGTCTGCGCGGTTACGGCCAAAAGGATCCTGTCCGGGAGTATCAGAAAGAGGGATACGACATGTTTATGGACATGATCAGCCGGATAAAGGAAGACAGCATCGAAAAACTCTGCATGGTCCAGATCCGCCGCGAGGAAGAGGTCGAAAGAATAGAGGAGAAGCGGCGTCAGAATTACATCATGTCGCGGGGGGAGGACACCCCGGCGTCGACGACGATCAGACGGGAGACGGCCAAGGTTGGTCGGAACGACCCCTGTCCCTGCGGAAGCGGGAAAAAATATAAGAAGTGCTGCGGACAGTAGTGCTTTAAGCCCTTTGAAAATCGCGATCCCTCCGCGCGCTGGACATTTTTCGGGGCAAGGCCCACCGAAAAATCTCCAATGCGCGCTTCCGGGATCCGATTTTCAAAGGGCTCGGGAGACCGGAGGAATTGAGGTAGACTATGAAACCAGAGACGTATCGTGTCCCCGGATTTCTCGCCAACGGGGTTCACGCGGGGATCAAGACGAACGGCGATCGAGACCTGGCAATGCTCTTTTCGATCCGGCCGGCGAGGGCGGCCGGGGTTTTTACGACGAATGGTTTCAAAGCGGCGCCGGTCCTGATCGACATGGAAAGGATCCGGTCGGGAGTCGCCCAGGCCGTGATCGTCAACAGCGGCATAGCGAACGCGGCAACGGGGCGGGAGGGCCTTGCGGACGCCCTGGCCGTTTCGCGGGCGGCTTCGAGAGAACTCGGCATTGCCGACGATCTGGTCCTTGTAGCCTCGACCGGCGTCATCGGTCACCGGCTTCCGCTGCGCAAGATCGAAGCCGGGATGCGAGGTCTGGTTGCGGGGCTCCATGCCGACGGAATCCCGGATGCCGAGGCCGGGATCATGACGACGGACCGGTTTCCGAAGATCGCCTGTCGGAAAGGGAGGATCGGGCAGCAGGAGGTCACGCTCTGCGGTATCGCGAAGGGGGCGGGGATGATCGAGCCGCATATGGCGACGATGCTCGCCTTCATCATGACCGATGCCTTGATCGGCGCCGAGGCGCTGGATGCGGTGTTCAGGCAGTCGGTTGAGCGGAGTTTCAATTCCGTCACGGTAGATGGGTGCATGAGCACCAACGACACGGCCCTCATCCTGGCCAACGGCGTTGCCGGAAATCGTGAGATCAGAAAAAGGTCCGCGGCGCTGGACCGATTCGGGGAGATGCTCTCGGCCCTGCTCGCCGAGCTTGCCCGGGGACTCGTCCGTGACGGGGAAGGGGCAACGAAGGTGATCGAGATCGTTGTCGAAGAGGCTAAAACCATCAGCGACGCCAGGCGGGTGGCCTACGCCGTTGCCAATTCCAACCTGGTCAAAACGGCCTTTTTTGGAGGCGATCCCAATTGGGGCAGGATCATCTCTGCGGTCGGATCGGTGGGTATCGACCTTCCGGTGGACCGGGTCCGCCTTTTTTTCGAGGATGTGCCGCTGTTTGCAGATGGAAAAGGGAGCCCGGACCACGTCGAGAAATTGGCCGGTATTATGAAACAGTCGGATATCCGCGTACGGATCGGACTGGGTATGGGGCGCCGCTCCTGGACGGTCTGCACCTCGGATCTTTCCTTTGACTACATCAAGATCAACGCCCATTATCACACCTGACGGCTTCGTAAAAAGGCCGGATGCTGCGTTGCGCTTCATCCTTCGTCATTGCGGCGTACGAAAAAGTACGCCTCACTCCTCAGGATTCGCGCGCCTTGCCTGCGGCCTTTTTACGAAGCCGTCCCACATTAGCGGAATTAGCTTGATTATTTAGAATCTTTGTGTTATCAGCCTGCACAATTCACACATCTCCGGATTGCCGGGAGTTGCTTTTCCTTGATGGGGAAGTCCCCGGCAAGCGGATGGAGATGGCGGAAAAAACAGAAAAGGAGTTTCGTATGGCAAATATTTCTATGAAGGCGTTGCTCGAAGCGGGGGTTCACTTCGGTCACCAGACCAACAAGTGGAACCCAAAAATGAAACCCTACATCTTCGGCGCGAGAAACGGGATCTATATCATCGATCTCCAGCAGACCGTCGGGATGTTTCAGACGGCCTACCAGTTCATTGTGGACACGGTCGCGGAAAAAGGCGAGATCCTTTTTGTCGGCACCAAAAAACAGTCGCAGGATTCGATCCGCGAGGAGGCCGACCGATGCCAAATGCCTTATGTGAATCAACGCTGGCTCGGAGGAATGCTGACCAACTTCGCGACAATCAAGAAAAGCATCGACCGGTTGAATCATCTCGACCGGATGTTTGCCGACGACACCATCAAGGCCTTTCCCAAAAAAGAGATCATGGGGCTCCAGAAAGACCGGGAAAAGCTGGCCAAGGTCTTGGGGGGGATCCGAAACATCAAAGGGGTTCCCAAGGGACTGTTCATCATAGATCCCAAGCGCGAGATGATTGCGGTCATGGAGGCGAGGCGGTTGAGGCTTCCCATTGTCGCGATGGTGGATACGAACTGCGATCCGGACCTGATCGATTATATCATCCCCGGAAACGACGATGCTATCCGGGCGATCAAACTCTTTTCCTCCAAAATGGCTGACGCGGTCCTCGAGGGAAAGAGACGCTTCGAGGAGCGTCTCCAGGCGGAGAGCGACAAGGAAACCAGCAGCGTCACGCCGACAAAACCGGAGAACGGGGAAGCCGACGTACCGGAAAGTGTGGAAACAAAAGGAACCGAGGCCGGAGGGGCGACACCTCCGATGGATAGCGATGCTCCGGCGACCGGACGCGAGTGAGGGGGAAGGACAATTGAATATCACATCAACGATGGTGAAGGAATTAAGGGTCAAGACGGGTGCGGGCATGATGGATTGCAAGGAAGCGCTCACCGCCTCGGACGGTGATTTTGAGAAGGCTATCGACGTCCTTAGGAAAAAAGGGATGTCGGCCGCCACAAAGCGCTCCTCGAAGGCTGCAAAAGACGGCACCATTGCCTCGTATATCCATATGGGGGGGAAGATCGGCGTTCTGGTCGAGGTGAACTGCGAAACCGATTTTGTTGCCAAAACCGAAGATTTTCAGACCCTGGCCAGGGATCTGTCGATGCATGTCGCTGCGTCGAATCCGCTCTATATCCGGGCAGACGAGATTTCGGAAGCGGCTTTGGAACGGGAAAAAGAAATCTATCGAAGCCAGCTGATCGAAGAGAAGAAACCGGAAAAAATCTGGGAGAAAATTATCGAAGGCAAACTGAAGAAATATTTCGAAGAGGTGTGTCTGATGGATCAAAAGTTCATCAAGAATACGGACATCACCGTAGGCACACTGGTCAACAACATGATCGCCAAGACGGGCGAAAATATTGTTGTGAGAAGATTTTCGAGGTTCCAGCTGGGCGAGGAGCAGAAGTAGACCACATGGATCAGCCTTACTATAGGCGGGTACTGCTGAAGCTGAGCGGTGAAGCCCTTTCGGGCAAAGGGTCCTTTGGCATCGATCCTGAGATCGTAGATGCCGTGGCTGCCGAAATCCGCGATGTCGCGGTGATGGGGGTGCAGCTTGGAGTTGTCATCGGCGGCGGCAACATCTTTCGCGGCGTCGATGCGGGCGGGCGCGGGATGGGGCGAACCACCGCCGATTATATGGGCATGCTCGCCACGGTGATCAACGGCCTTGCCCTCCAAAGCGCCCTGGAACACCTGAACGTGACGACCCGCCTGCAGACGGCCATCGAAATGAAAGCGATTGCCGAACCGTTCATCCAGCGACGGGCTATTCGACACCTGGAGAAAGGGAGGGTGGTCATCTTTGCCGCCGGAACGGGTAACCCCTATTTTACGACCGACACCGCGGCGACCCTTCGCGCTGTCGAGATCAGGGCCGAGATTCTGCTCAAGGCGACCAAGGTGGATGGCGTTTACGACTCTGATCCGGTAAAGAATGCCAATGCTATTAAGTATGAAAAAATAAGTTATACCGAAGTCTTGACGAAAAACCTTAAAGTAATGGATGCAACGGCAATCTCCTTGTGCAGGGATAACGGTCTTCCCCTTAAGGTCTTCAATCTTCAGAAGTCCGGGAACATCAAAAGGGTGATCTGCGGGGAAGCCGTGGGAACCATCATCGGGGGGTAGGGTCATGCAGGAAATTATTTTTCAGGAACTCAAGGAGGGGATGGAAAAGGCGATTACCGCCGTCGAAAAGTCGTTCGCTAAAGTCAGGACCGGCAGGGCCTCCCTCTCTCTGCTGGAAGGTATCCGGATAGACTATTATGGAACGCCGACCCCAATAAACCAGGTGGCGTCGTTATCCATTCCCGAATCGCGACTCATCGTCATCTCGCCCTGGGACAGTTCCGTTCTGGGCGCCATCGAGAAGGCGATTCAGAAATCGGATCTGGGGCTGATGCCCAATAACGATGGCAAACTGATTCGCCTGGCCATACCTGTACTGACCGAAGAGAGGCGCAAGGAACTGGTCAAGATTGTCAGGAAGATGGCGGAAGAATGCAAGGTTAAACAGCGAAACGTCCGCAGGGAGGCAAACGAGAAGCTCAAGGCGCTGAAAAAGGATAATCAGATCTCGGAAGATGAACTTTTCGGTTTCCAGGAGGAGGTCCAGAAGCTGACCGATCGCTACATCGTAAAGGCAGATGAAATTCTGACGGTCAAGGAAAAGGAGATCATGGAAATCTAGAAAAGCAGGATAGTCCCGCCTGAAAACGGGGAGCCTTCCGGCTCCCCGTTTTGTTTCGATCCACCTTGAAAAAAAACTGCCGGTATGTTACTTCATTTGCAATGACAGAAATTGACTTGAAAAGACTTCCCAAGCACATCGCGATCATCATGGATGGCAACGGCCGCTGGGCCGAGCGGCATGCCATGGGGAGGATACTGGGCCATAAGAATGGCGCCGAATCCGTTCGGGCGGCGGTCCGGACATGCCGCCGGATCGGGATTCGGTATCTGACGCTCTATGCCTTCTCCATGGAAAACTGGCTCCGCCCGGAAGCCGAGGTGAGTGCGCTGCTGAATCTGCTTAAGGAATATCTTGAGAACGAGGTTCAGGAGATGATGGATCAGGATATCCGTCTTGTAGCTATCGGTAACCTGGACTCGCTGGGAGAACCGATCTTAAGCAAAATCAATGAAGTATCGGCGAGAACCTCCCGCAATAGGGGGATGACCGTTATCCTGGCCTTGAGTTACGGCGGCCGCGATGAAATTGCCGCGGCCGCGCGACGCATGGTCGGCGATTGCCTGGCCGGGAAAATCACCCCCGAAAAGGTGACCAAGGAACTTTTTGCCGACTACCTCTATACCGCAGGGCTCCCGGATCCGGATCTGCTTATCAGGACCGGCGGTGAATACCGGATCAGCAATTTTCTCCTCTGGCAGATGGCGTACACCGAGTTCTATTTTACAGAGGTGCTCTGGCCGGACTTCCGCGAGCGCCACCTCCTCAAGGCGGTCGAAGATTATCAGAAGCGCGAGAGGAGGTTTGGGAGGACGAGTGAACAGCTCAAGACCTGAAATGAACCCCCACATGAAGCGATGGGCCACCGGGGTGATCGCCGTACCGATCCTCATCGGGATTATTGCCTATGGTCCGGAAGAGATGTTCACACTGTTGATTGCCTTTGCTACACTGGCCGGGATGGCGGAGTATAACCGGATGGTCTTCGGTAAGGGTTTCCGGTGGGAGAAAGCCGAGACGTTGGTTGTCGCGCTGTTTACTCTGCTGGCGGCTGCCGCCGGAGACAGGGCCCTGTTGACGGCTGTTTTGAGTTTCGCCGTCATGGTGATCCTGATGCTCAACCTGCTTCGGGTCGATGAAGAGGGGTTGGATATGATACGGGTAGGGAAGGTGATTGTGGGGATCATGTATATCCCGCTTCTGCTGTCCCATTTTATCCTGATCCGTCAGACATCGAGCGGGGTTTACTGGATATTTTTTATCTTGGTTCTTGCCTTTTCCGGGGATATTGCCGCCTATTATGTCGGAAGCAGAATGGGGAAGACAAAACTGCTCCCTAAAGTCAGTCCGGGAAAGACCGTAGAAGGGACCATCGGGCTTGTCGTCGGGAGCATTGCCGGCGCTCTACTCTTCCGACAGCTCTTTTTCCCGCTCCTGCCGGTACCGCATGCCGTAATCATGGCGCTGGTAGGAAGCATTGCAGGACAGCTCGGGGACCTCTGCGAGTCGGTCCTGAAAAGGACCGCGGGGGTCAAGGATTCCGGTGCGATGCTGCCCGGTCACGGGGGGATTCTGGATCGGTTGGATTGTCTGATGTTTATCACGCCATTTGTCTACTATTATCGGGTGTTCATCATTCGATGAAGAGGATTTCTCTACTAGGGTCAACCGGTTCCATCGGTTGCAGCACCCTCGATGTCATCGGATCATATCCGGATGAATTTACCGTGGCGGCCCTGGCGGCAGGCCGCAATATTGCGCTCCTAAAAAACCAGATCGAGCGCTTCAGGCCGCGCCTGGCGGCGGTAATCGATGAGGAGCATGCCTGCGCTCTTCGTCGCATGTTACATGCAGATTCGGCAACGTCCGTCCGCTTCGGGCCGGAAGGATATCGCGAGGCGGCCGCCATTTCCGGTGCGGACCTGGTCGTATCTGCGATGGTCGGTGCGGTAGGCCTTATTCCTACCCTGGATGCGATCGCGGCAGGAAAGACAATAGCCCTTGCCAATAAAGAAACCCTGGTCATGGCGGGCGGCATTGTGCTGAGGAGGGCCGCAGAGAGGGGCGTCCCCATCATTCCCATCGACAGCGAACACAGCGCCATTTTCCAGTGCCTTCAGGGGCATCGGCGCGAAGATGTCCGACGGATCATCCTGACTGCCTCCGGTGGACCCTTCCTCCATCTCTCGCAAAAAGAGCTGACGGCGGTCACACCCGAACAAGCGCTGAAGCATCCAAACTGGGAGATGGGGAAAAAGATCACGATAGATTCTGCAACGATGATGAACAAGGGGCTGGAAGCGATCGAAGCCGGCTGGCTGTTCGGCATTCCCCTGAGCGCGATCGATGTCCTCGTCCACCCCCAGAGCATCGTCCATTCACTGGTAGAGTACCGGGATGGGAGCGTGATTGCTCAGCTCGGAGTGCCGGACATGCGGATTCCCATTGCCTATGCCCTTGCTTTTCCCAGGCGGCTCCACCGTCGGTCAGACCCACCTCTGGATCTCGTTAAAGCGGGGGTTTTGGAGTTTATTAAGCCCGATCGAGAGAGGTTTCCCTGCCTGCAACTGGCTTACACGGCGGCTGAAATAGGGGGAACGATGCCGGCTGTGATGAATGGAGCCAATGAGTGTGCCGTAGAGGCCTTTATCGATGCTAAAATCGGCTTTAACGATATCTGCCGCTTGATTCAAGAGGTTCTTGACCGGCACAGCGTACAGAAAGAGCCGACCATTGACGCTATTCTGGCCGCCGATCGGTGGGCGCGGGAGGAATTGGAAAAATTATTAAGGAAATGAGGAATTAATGGGAATAAGCATTATATCGGTCGTTATCCTGCTCGGGGTCCTGATCTTTGTCCATGAACTCGGCCATTTTCTGATGGCCAAAAGGGCCGGGGTCGGGGTCATGAAATTTTCGCTTGGTTTCGGGCCGCGGGTCATCGGCAAAAAAATCGGGGAGACCGAATATCTTCTCTCCCTGATCCCTTTAGGCGGATATGTAAAACTTCTCGGTGAATCCCCCGGCGAGGAGTTATCGGCGGAGGAGATGAAAAAATCCTTCATGCAGCAGCCCGTTCTGAAAAGGATCGGGATTGTCGCTGCGGGTCCCAGCTTTAATCTGCTGCTGGCCATTGCGATTTTCACGATGGTAAACATGATCGGCCTTCCCGTTCTCACCGCGGAAATAGGAAACCTGCAGCCCGATTCTCCCGCGCTTGGCGCCGGCATGAAAAGCGGCGATAAGGTCGTCGATATAGACGGGCGCGCCGTGACGAAATGGGACGAGCTCTCCGAGGCGATCAGCCAGAGCAACGGGAAATCGCTCCTGATCACCGTTCATAGAGACGACCGGCCTGTATCGCTCACAGTGATCCCGACGCTCATGAAAACCACAAATCCATTCGGGGAAACGGTGGAGGCTTATAAAATCGGCATCAGCCCCTTGCCCCGCACGGTCATCGAAAGGCAAAATCCTTTATCCGCATTTGCCAGGGGCCTCCGCCAGACATGGATGATCAGTAAGCTGACCGTTATCAGCATTGTCAAGATGTTTCAAGGAGTTGTGTCGCCGAAGACCATGGGGGGGCCGATACTGATTGCCCAGATCGCCGGGGCGCAGGTCAGAGAAGGGATCATTCCCTTCATCCTGTTTATGGCGATGCTGAGCATCAACCTGGCGATCCTCAACCTCCTGCCGGTTCCGGTTTTGGACGGCGGGCACCTGCTGTTCTACCTGATAGAAATGGCGACGGGGCGAGAGGTCAACCTCCGGTGGCGGGAAAAGGCCCAGCAGATAGGTTTTGTTCTTTTGATCCTCCTGATGGTTTTTGTATTCATGATGGACATAGATAGGCTGAACATCAAAATGATAAACGACTTTATCCGGATGATTCGAGAATAAAGATGCTGACCCTGGCAATAGAGTGTGCAACGAAAACCATCGGCCTGGCCCTTCTAGAGGAGGAGGATATACGGGGCGAGCTTTATCTCCGTTCGGGCAGGCATCATACCGAAGTCCTGCTTTCGGCCCTCGAACAGCTGTTTATTCTGACGGGGAAGACACTGAAGGAGGTGGACCTGCTGGCTTGTACGGTGGGCCCCGGCTCGTTTACGGGACTCAGAATCGGGGTGAGCACGGTCAAGGGACTGGCCCTGGCAATGTCAGCACCGGTTGTCGGGGTTTCCACACTGGAGACCCTGGCCATGAATGCCGTCCACTCGTCCGGGCTGATCTGTCCGCTTATCGATGCGGGGAATAACCAGGTTTATACCGGCCTATTCAGGATCGGATCCGACGGTGTTCCGCAGGCAGTGACATCGGAGAAGCTTATCGACATCACACTGTTTCTTAAAAATCTGGATCAGGAAGCGATTGTTTTTCTGGGGGACGGTGCGGTGCGTCATGCGAAGCTCATCGGCGAGACCCACCGGGGTATTGTGTGCGGCAGAGGTCAGCAAAAGCTGCTGGGGTCCGCAGTTGGTCTGATCGGTCTGCGCAGATATCATGGCGGCAGCGTTCTTGATACTCTCACTTTTACCCCGAGATATCTCAGGCTCTCCGAGGCCGAGACAAAAGCGGGCTTCGGCACTGCCATCAACCGTTAACCGTACCGGAGAACCTGTGTATACTCATGAATATTGACATCTTAAATAAAATACGGTAAATTACGCTCATTGACTGGTGGAGAGGGGGCGGCGTTTGCCGAACGAAATGAATCACAGCAGTGCAATAGTGAAAGAAGGCATCCCCTTGATCATCCCGCCGGGGGCGGCGGCGATCATCGCTTTTCTCGCAGGGTTTTTCTGGGTTGCGGGGCTGCTTTTCTTGTTGACGCTTTTCGTGGTCTGGTTCTTCCGTAATCCGGAAAGAACGACACCGCAAAACCCCCTTCAGTTTACCGCGCCCGCGGATGGAAAGGTGATCCGAATCGAGGAGGTATCGAGCGGGGGTGGTTCCGACCGGTCTTACCTGAAAATCAGCATTTTCATGAACGTGTTCAATGTTCATGTGAACCGGATTCCCTGTTACGGTCGAATCGTCTCGATCCTTTACTCGCCGGGCAAGTTCCTGTCGGCCAATTTGGACAAGGCATCGGCGCTCAACGAAAAGAACGCCGTTGTGATCCGGAGGGATGATGGGCGGGAGATCATGGTTGTACAAATCGCCGGTCTGATTGCGAGGAGAATTGTCTGTTGGATGAAAGAGGGTATGGAGGTTAAAAAAGGGGAACGGTTCGGTCTGATCCGGTTTGGTTCGCGGGTGGAAGTTTTTTTGCCTCTCGGTTCAACACCCCTGGTGAAGATCGGGGATAAGGTCAGGGCCGGTGAGACGCCGATAGGAGAGCTGATATGAAAAGAGTTCATTCGTTAAGAAGAGACCGCATGAAAAAAGGGATTTATGTCCTGCCCAACCTTTTTACTACGGCCAATCTTTTCTGCGGATTCTATGCAGCGATTGCCTCCATGAAAGGGATGTATGAGATTGCAGCCGTCGCAATACTTATCGCGGCGGTTTTGGACGGTCTGGACGGTCGGATTGCCAGGATTACCCACACGACAAGCAAATTTGGCGGAGAGTACGATTCCTTGTGCGATCTGGTCACATTCGGTGTGGCGCCGGCACTGCTTGTATATAACTGGTCGCTGATCGCTTATGGGAAGTGGGGCTGGCTGGCGGCGTTTCTTTTTTGCGTCTGCGGCGCGCTTCGTCTGGCGAGGTTTAATGTCCAGGTAGGGGTGATCGACAGCCGGGTTTTTAACGGTCTTCCCATTCCGGGAGGGGCCGCCGTGGTGGCCACGGGCGTACTGCTTTACTACTACATGGGCGGCGAGGGACGCTTTTCAGAGCTGCCGATCATGCTTGGCGTCGTCGCTCTCTCCCTGTTCATGGTCAGCAGTATAAAATATTACAGTTTCAAGGATCTCAATTTCTTCTCACGCAAGCCGTTCATGTCCTTTGTACTGATCGTATTGATTTTGGTGATCGTGGTGGCGGAACCGGAGATCATGATGTTCACGTTCACATTCGGATACAGCCTTTCGGGTCCGGTGTGGGCCGGCTGCAGGCTCATTCGTAAGATGGTTAAAGAGAGCAGGGAAAAGAAGCTGCAGTGCCGGGACCAACCGTTTTAGAAGCGCCGCAGTCTGAAAAGAGACTCGTACCATCCGGAACTGATGGGAGTAAAGAACGACCCAATGGGGAGTATGAGATGAAAACTTACAATGTCGCCGTTGCGGGAGCCACGGGAGCCGTTGGCAATGAAATGATCAAAATCCTCGAAGAGCGCCGGTTCCCGGTCGGAAAGCTGACCCTGCTCGCGTCGGAAAGATCGGTGGGAAAGAAGCTCGCTTTCCGGGGAGAGCTTTTACCGGTCGAGGTGTTGTCCGAGAGCTCCTTCCAAGGCGTGCAAATCGGCCTGTTTTCACCGGGGGGGAGTGTCAGTGAAAAGTTTGCACCCCTGGCCGCCCAGGCCGGATGTATCGTGATCGACAATACCAGCGTCTTCCGCATGGTTCCGGAGATCCCCCTGGTCGTCCCGGAGGTGAATGCGGAAGCGATTGCGCTTTACAAGAACCGGGGGATCATTGCCAATCCGAATTGTTCCACCATTCAGATGGTCGTGGCGCTCAAGCCGATCCACGATGCCGCGCGGATCAAAAGGATCGTGGTGTCGACATATCAGGCCGTCTCAGGAACGGGGAAAAAGGCCATCGAAGAGCTTTCGCTTCAGACCCGCGCCCTCCTCAACGGACAGGACCCCGTGATCAAGGTCTATCCCCACAGGATCGCCTTCAACTGCCTTCCCCAGATCGATGTCTTTTTAGATAACGGTTACACGAAGGAAGAGATGAAGATGGTCAATGAGACCAAGAAGATCATGAACGATCCCACAATTGCAGTGACGGCAACGACGGTGCGGGTGCCTGTATTCTATGCGCATTCCGAGTCCATCAACATCGAAACGGAAAAGAAAATCACCGCCGACGAGGTCCGAAGTCTGCTGGCATCTGCACCGGGTGTCCGGGTCGTCGACAATCCGCGGGTAAAGCTCTATCCGCTGGCGATCGATGCCGCCGGCAGCGATGATACCCTGGTCGGCAGGATCCGGGAAGACGAATCCATTCCGAACGGTATCAATATGTGGGTGGTGTCGGACAACATCCGGAAAGGCGCGGCGCTCAACGCCGTTCAGATTGCCGAAATCCTGATCCAGAAATATCTATGAGGATCATCGGGGGTCAGTCCAGGGGAAGGACGATTCGCCTTCCCGCTGGCTGCCGTATCAGGCCTACCACCGATCGGGTCAAGGGGGCGCTTTTCGATATTCTCGGATCGGTCGAAGGGAATTCGATTCTCGATCTCTTTGCCGGCTGCGGTAATGTCGGACTGGAAGCCCTGAGCAGAGGGGCGTGCGGCGCGGTATTCGTTGAAAAAGACCTGCGCCTGATCGAAGCCATCCGGCAAAACCTCCGATTTCTGGGATTCGAAGGACGGGCAGAGGTGATCGCGGCAGATGCGGAAGAGGGAATAAGGCGTCTGCGAAAAAGAGGGGCGTGTTTTGATCTTCTCTTCACCGACCCTCCCTATGAAGAGGGTTTTCTCACAAAAATCCTGACCCGTCTGGAAAGTGGGGAACTCCTGACCGAAGACGGCATCATCATCCTGCAGCATTCGCTGCGGGAACCACTGGAACAATCCGTCACCGAAGCGCTGGTGGTGAGCGATCAGCGGCGGTACGGCGATACGCTGTTGACTTTCATGAAAAAACGCAGAGAGGAATAAGACGGATGAAAAAAATAGCGGTGTATCCCGGGTCGTTCGATCCGATCACAAACGGTCACGTGGACATCATTAATCGGGGCCTCAGGATGTTCGATGAACTCATTGTTCTGATCGCCTACAATCCGAACAAAAAGTCTCTGTTTTCGGTGGATGAACGGCTGGAGATGATCCGGGAGGTGATCAAAGACTGCGACAACATACGCGTCGAGAGCTTCGGCGGACTCCTGGTGGACTTTGTGAAGGATGCGGGGGCGAACGTGATACTCAGGGGACTGCGCGCCCTTTCCGATTTCGAATACGAATTTCAGCTGGCCCTCATCAACCGGAGACTGAACCGGGACATCGAGACCGTTTTTCTCATGACGGGCTACAAGTGGTTTTATACCAGTTCGACCATCATCAATGAGGCGGCCAGCCACGGCGGTTCCGTCAAGGGTCTGGTCCCGGAGCGTGTGAATCAGAAACTGATAGAAAAATATGCCAACAAAAAGATCGATGATGTATCTAAAACATAACGGTTCAACCTTCTGGAGATAACGAACATGGGTGGCATCTTTGGTGTCGTATCCAACGGGAATTGCACGAAACCTCTTTTTTACGGAACGGATTATCACTCCCACCTCGGGACGGAGAACGCGGGGCTGGCTGTGCTCGGCGCCGACGGCTTCTGCAACACGATCCACAGTATCAGCCAGGCCCAGTTCAAGTCTCGTTTTGTCGACGATTACAAGAAGACCGAGGGTTGGGCAGGCATCGGCGCCATCGATGACCAGTCTCCCCAGCCGCTGATCATCCGATCGAAATTTGGAACCTACGCCCTGGCCGCAACCGGCCTGATCACAAACAAGGATGATCTTACCGCAAAACTCCTCCGGGAGGGCGCCTCCTTCAACGAGATGGCGGATGGAGGTGTGAATAGCGTGGAACTCGTTGCCAAGTTGATCAACCGGAGCGAGAGCATCGTCGATGGGATCTTCAGGATGCAGCAGGCGATCGAAGGGTCGGTCTGTCTGCTCCTGATGACCAGCGAGGGAATCTATGCAGCCCGGGACAGGTATGGTCGCTTCCCTCTGGTCATCGGACGGGAGGTCGGATCAGACGGGTCCTCGCCGGGCTACGCAGCGGCCACCGAATCAAGTTCTTTTCCCAACCTGGGTTATGAGCAGGTCCGTTCGCTTGGACCTGGGGAGATCGTCCGTATGGACCGAAAGGGAATCCGGGAAGAGCGACCGGCAGGCGGGGAAATGCATGTCTGCGCCTTTCTGTGGATCTATACGGGATATCCGGCGTCGGTCTACGAAGGGATCAATGTTGAAAACGCACGGGAGCGATGCGGTCAAGCCATGGCCAGAAGCGATGATGTCGAAGCAGACCTGGTGGCCGGCGTCCCGGATTCGGGTGTCGGCCACGCCATCGGCTATGCCATGGAGTCCGGGCTTCCATTCCGCAGACCGTTAGTCAAGTATACACCGGGTTACGGGAGGAGCTACACCCCTCCTTCGCAGGACATCAGAGATCTTGTCGCGACCATGAAGCTCAGCGCCATTCAAGATGTAATCCGGGGCAACCGGATGGTGATCTGCGAGGATTCGATTGTCCGGGGGACGCAGCTCAAGAATTACACGATTCGGAAACTCTGGGACAACGGGGCGAAAGAGATTCATATCCGACCGGCCTGTCCGCCGCTGATGTTTCCATGCATATATGCCTCATCGACAAGATCCGTCGCCGAACTGGCCGCCCACCGGGCTATTCGCGACCTGGAAAGGGGAAAAGAAAAATACCCGGAAGAGTATCTCGATCATCGTTCAAAAAGATACCAAAACATGGTCGAATGGATCCGTCGGGATCTGGACGTGACCTCTCTAAAGTATCTGCATATCGAAGCGATGGTCGCCGCCATCGGG
>Ga0154452_1103_pt1 | contig 44835 bp, 34 predicted proteins | sample RifGroC2_FD_105645 | JGI IMG/M metagenome (GOLD analysis project Ga0154452, IMG submission 105645) | Syntrophus sp. GWC2_56_31 | reverse complement strand
CTTTCTTCTATCCCTCCTTTTCCGGCATCTTAGGCGGACACTCATCGTGGTCGGCCCGACGGAAAAAGAGGCGGAGTCTTTTTCCCGGGATATTTCCTTCTTTCTCGGCGGCGATCGCTCTGTATTGCTGCCTTCCTGGGATCTGCTGACTACAGACATGTTTGCCTTTCAGCGGGAGACGGAGATCACCCGCCTGGAGGTTCTCTATCGATTGACGTTCGGCGAGCCCGCTATTGTGGTGATTCCCGCCCGCGCCCTCATGCAGAAAGTTATCCCACGGGAGGTTCTCGAGGGATACGGGGAATGGATCTCAGTGGGTGACATCCGCGAGCGGGACGGGCTGGCCCAGAAACTCATGGAAGGGGGATATACCCGGATGACACTCGTCGAGGGCAAAGGGGAGTTCGCTGTCCGGGGGAATATGGTCGATCTCTTTCCCCCGATGGCCCGGCACCCGCTGCGTCTGGAGTTTTTTGGCGACGAGCTGGAATCGATCCGTGTATTCGATGAAGCCTCTCAGCGGTCGATAAACGAGCTGGCCGAATTCATGCTTTTCCCGGCTAGGGAGGTGATCCTCACCCCCGAACGACGGGAACGCGCCGTCCGCAACATTCGCCGCCGCTCCAACGATCTGGAGCTTCCCCGAGGAACGAAGGCGAAACTTGTCGAACTGATGGCGACCGGGCTCGGCGCTTCGGTGAACCCTCTCTTCTACCCGCTTTTTTACGACACCGCGGGGGACGATGATCCTGGAGCGCGGGGTATGGACACCCTGTTCGACTATTTCCCCTCGAACGGTCTTCTCGTCCTGAATGACCCCCTTGCCGTCGCGCAGGCAGAAGAAAAAAGCGAAGGCATCATCGACCGGTTCCTCCTGAAGGCCCGCACCGAGGAGCGTTTTTTTCTGGACAGGGAGTTCTTCTGTCTGACCGCGGTGGAGGTCGCCGATCGCTCGCGGGTGATGCAGCAGATTCATATTGCAGGCCTCACTCTCGGCGCTGAAGCGACGGATCGCCCCTCTGTATGGTTTGACCTGGAGCGGGATATTGCCATCGACGATGCCCTCCGTCAGGCATCCGAAGAGGACGGCCTCCTCGGGCCGCTTGCGGAGAAGATCCGGGGCTGGATTGGGGAGGGGAAGCGGGTGACGTTCGTCTGCAGCGGAGAAGAATGTCTGCAGCGGATGGGTCACCTTCTTTTGCGATACGATCTTCCCGCGCGAAAAGCGAACGGCGCCTTCCTCGACGGGATCGTTGCCGAGGATACCACAGCGGGTCTCTTCCTCCAGGAAGGCCAAATCAGCGGAGGATTCCATCTCCCCGGCATGAAACTCGTCCTCCTGTCCGAGGCGGAAATTTTCGGCAAGAAGGTCTTCCGACGGAGGGTCCGTCCGGCGCGGGAGGGATATTTCCTCAAGTCGTTCGGAGAGCTTACAGAGGGGAATTTTATCGTCCATGCCGAACACGGCATCGGGCGATACGGGGGGCTCCAGAAGCTCAAAGCAGGCGGGATCGAGAACGACTTTCTTCTCATCGGGTATCAGGATCAGGATCGTCTCTATCTGCCCGTGGACCGTATCGATCAGATCCAGCGATACATCGGCCCGGACGGTTTTGTCCCGAAGGTCGACAGGCTGGGTGGGACCTCATGGGAGACGGTCAAGGAACGGGTGAAGAAGTCGGTCCGGGAGATGGCCGAGGAGCTGGTTTCCATCTACGCCGCCCGGGAGGTGATGGACCGGGAGGCCTTCTCCACCCCCGACCGGATCTACGAGGAGTTCTGTGCCTCCTTTGAATTTGAGGAGACCCCGGATCAGGCGAAGGCGATCGAGGACATACACGCCGATATGAGCGGCGGCAAGCCAATGGACCGCCTGATCTGCGGCGATGCGGGGTTCGGTAAGACCGAGGTGGCGATGCGCGCCTCGCTTCGGGCCGCCCTGGACGGGAAGCAGGTGGCGGTCCTCGTTCCTACGACGATCCTGGCCGAACAGCACCATCAGACCTTTTCCAGGCGTCTGAAACCCTATCCGATCCGCATCGAGGTCCTCAATCGTTTCCGGACGAAGACCGAACAGCTCTCGATCCTCGACGGTCTGGGCCGGGGGACGGTGGACATTGTGATCGGCACCCACCGTCTCCTCCAGAAGGACGTCAATTTCCGCAATCTGGGCCTGGTGATCATCGACGAGGAGCAGCGCTTCGGCGTCAGCCATAAGGAAAAACTAAAGAAACTCAGAACGTTGGTCGATGTCCTGACGCTGACGGCGACGCCGATCCCCAGGACATTGCACCTGTCGCTCGTGGGGCTCCGGGATCTGTCCATCATCAATACCGCGCCGGAGGATCGCCTTCCGGTGAAGACCCATGTCCTTGAATTCAACGAAGAGGTGATCGCCGATGCGATCCGGCAGGAGCTGTCAAGAAACGGCCAGGTGTTTTTCCTCCATGACCGCGTCCGGTCGATTTTCACGATGGCCCGCTTCGTGCAGAAGCTTGTCCCCGAGGCGCGGGTGGGGGTGGTCCACGGCCGGATGACGCCCAAGGAGATCGAGGCCGCGATGGCGAGGTTCGTCCGGCGGGAAGACAATGTTCTCGTCAGCACGACGATCATCGGTTCCGGCCTCGACATCCCCACGGCCAATACGATCATCATCAACCGGGCCGACCGCTTCGGCCTCGCCCAGCTCTATCAGATCCGGGGGCGCGTCGGGCGGGCGAAGGAAGAGGCCTTCGCGTATCTTCTCGTTCCAAAGGGGGCGATGCTCTCCCGCGACGCCTCGAAGCGCCTCCAGGTGATCATGGATTTCACCGAGCCGGGCTCCGGTTTCCGGATCGCCTCCAATGACCTGGAGATCCGGGGGGCGGGGAACCTTTTAGGGGCGTCACAGTCCGGTCATGTCTCCGCCGTTGGTTATGAGCTCTATACGGAACTGATGGATAAGGCGATCCGGGAGATCAAAGGAGAGGCGCCTCAGGAAGAGGAGATCAAGCCGGAGATCCATCTCGGGATTCCGGCCTTCATCCCCGAGGTTTACATGGCGGATGAGCATAGGCGTCTGGTAACATATAAGAAGGTCTCGCTCGCCGCGACCGATGAAGAGCTTGCCGGGGTCCGGGAGGAGCTCTTGGACTGCTACGGCTTTGTTCCTACCGAAGTGGAGAACCTCCTTTCGGTCATCGGTATCCGCAATCTCCTCAAAACCATCAAGGGGAAGAAATTGGGTTACGACGGCAAGGTCATGACGGTTTTTCTGCAGGAGAAAAGTCCGGTCGATCCCCGGCGGATCATTGAACTCTACCGGCGGAAGGTACGGGGCGTGCAGCTCACGCCCGATCTGAAACTGACAATCCCCATGCCGGATTTGCAAGGGGGCGAGATACTCAACCGGGCGCGGGAGCTGCTCCGGGAACTGGGATAACAAGGATAACAATGAGTAGAAAGACAATAACAGGGATGCGGCTCCGGAGGCGGCGGATCCAATGGGCGCTTCAATGGATACCCGTCTTTTTTCTGCTCCTTGTCGCCTGTCGAGGGCAGGAGTCGCCCCGGTCGATGGCGCCGCCCGTCGCAACGGTAAACGGCGAGCAGATCGGCATCGAGGAGTTTGAGAAAAGGCTGGAGAAGGAGACAGGCCTTGTGAAGGGCGAAGGAACCCTGAAACCGGAACAGATGACGTCCCTGAAGGAAGAGGTCCTAAACCATCTGATCGATGAGAAAGTGATGCTCCAGCGAGCCGGTAAACTCTCGCTCACCGTCAGCGATGCCGAAACCGAGGCGCGGATCGGAGAGATCAAAAAGGATTACAGCACCGAGAGCTTTGAATCCCTGTTCGGCAATGGCGGAATCGACTATCCGGCCTGGAAGGAGGCGCTGCAGAAAAGACTGCTCCTCGAGAAGGTCATTGTCCGGGATGTGAACGCGAAGATCCAGGTGACGGACGGGGAGGCGGAGCACTATTTCAAAAACAACCGTAAGACCTACGTATCGGCGAGGCGGGTCCGTGTTGCGCAGATTGTTATCCGCGACCGCGACCGGGCAGAGGGGATATTGAAAAGATTGAAGGCGGGAGAGGATTTTGGTAAGCTGGCGCGTGCGGTTTCCATCGGTCCGGAGGCGGAACGGGGCGGAGATCTCGGTTTTTTTGAACGCGGGATGATGCCCGAAGCGATCGACCGTGTGGTTTTTTCACTGCCGGTGGGGAAGTTGAGCAGCGTGGTTCGCAGCCCTTATGGGTTCCACGTTTTTAAGGTCCTCGAGAAGGACGCTGCAAGAGGCCGGAAGTTTACAGAGGTAAAGGAATGGGTGAGGACCGATTTACAGAAAGCGAAAGAGGCCGAGGCGTATAAACACTGGATTGAAGGCTTGAGGGCGACGGCCGTCATCCAAATCAAACGGCCCCTTCCGGATGATACCGCGCTGCAGCCGGCAAAGAAAGAGGCTCCGCCGATGGCGGCGGAGAAACATTAACGATATAGGAGCGTAAAATGAATATATTCACGGCGGTTCTGGCGGGGGCGGCGGTTTTCCTGTGCGTGTCGGCGCGAGCTGAGGTGGCGAATAGGATTGTGGCTGTCGTCAACGATGAGGTGATCACCCTGTCCGAACTAAACAGCGCCTTTGAGCCCTATCGGGCAAGTATGGTGGCGTCCCACATGGGCGCGGAGAGGGAGAAGGTTCTGGCTGAAAACAGAATGATCCTCCTGAACCGGATGGTAGATAACCTCCTGATCGAACAACAATCCCGTAAAGCCGGAATTGTCTTGACGGATGATGAGGTGACCAATGCCATCAAGGATCTGCTCAAGCGACGAAACATCTCGCAGGACGACCTTCAAAAGGCCCTGGATCGGGAAGGAACCACCATGGAGATGTATAAAAAAGGGCTCTGGGATCAACTCGTGCGGATAAAACTTGTCCAGAGGGAGATCAAATCAAGGGTGACTGTCAGTGATGAGGAAATCGGGGCGTATTACCTCAAACACCGGGAAGATTACGAGGGAAAGGAAACCGTCCGGATCAGGCAGATCCTTCTCCCTCTGCCGAAAGCGGAGGATCGTGCCGAAAAGGAGAAAATCCGTGCCGATGCCGAGGCGATCCACAAGCTTCTGCTGAAAGGCGAGTCTTTCGAGAGCCTCTCCGCGAAATATTCCCAGGGGGCCGCCGCCGCCGGCGGCGGCGATATCGGCTACATAGAGAAAGGGATGATCCTCCATGAAGTGGAGGAGGTCGCTTTCAGTTTATCCCTCGATCAAATCAGCGGCGTCATTGAATCGCCTGTCGGTTTTCATATCATCAAGGTCATCGACCGCCGGGGGGCAGGGTTCAAGAATATCGAATCCGTTCGGGAGGAGATCCGAGAGAAGATCGATCAGGAGAAGATAGAAAAGAAGTTCGATGAGTGGTTGGATGCCCTCCGGATGAGTTCCCATATCGAGATCAAACTGTAATGAACACCATTAAAATCAAGGGTGCAGCCCAGCACAACCTCAAGAGCATCAATCTCGACATCCCACGGGACAAGCTGGTCGTCATCACAGGTGTCAGCGGTTCAGGGAAATCGTCGCTCGCCTTCGACACGATCTACGCCGAGGGACAGAGGCGATACGTGGAGTCGCTTTCGACATATGCCCGGCAGTTCATAGGGCAGATGGACAAGCCCGATGTGGAGTCCATCGAAGGGCTCTCTCCGGCCATCGCGATCGAGCAGAGGGCGGCCGCGCATAATCCCCGCTCCACCGTGGGGACCGTGACGGAGATCTACGACTACCTCCGCCTTCTCTTTGCCCGAATCGGCGTTCCCCACTGCCACAAATGCGGGAAAGAGATCAAGGCCCAGACCATCGACATGATGCTGGAGACGGTTCTCGCTTATCCGCCGAATTCAAGGCTGATGATCCTTGCCCCGCTTGCCCGGGGGAAAAAGGGTGAATTCCAGAAGGAGCTGAAGAAACTCGTGAAAGAGGGCTACGTCCGCGTACGCGTGGACGGCGAGGTCCGCGAGCTCGTCGAGGATATCGTCCTCGATAAAAACCGGCGGCACGACATCGACGCGGTCATCGACCGGCTCATCGTCAAGGAGGGGATACGGAAGCGCCTCCGTGATTCCCTCGAGACGGCGACCAGGCTGTCCGACGGTCTGGTCCGAGTCGCCGCGGCAGGCGGTGAGGAAGTCCTTTTCAGCGAACGATACGCCTGTCCGGACTGCGGCGTCAGCATCACCGATCTCGCTCCGCGGATGTTCTCCTTCAACAGCCCTTACGGGGCCTGTCCGGACTGCGGAGGGCTGGGGACCCGCATGTACTTCGACGAAGAACTGGTTGTTCCCGATATGAGCCTCTCCGTCAGAGAGGGGGCGATCACCCCCTGGTCGGGTCGTCACTCGCTCCATTATTTCCAGATGATCGACGCCCTGGCCGAGCATTACCAATTCGACATCAACACACCGTTTCAGAAGCTCCCGGAGGCGATCCGGAACGTCCTCCTCCACGGTTCGGGGGAGGAGAAGATCCGCTTTTACGTCGATAGAGGCGGTCGCCGGTTCTTCCATACCCGGCCCTTCGAGGGGGTTCTCAACCAGCTCGATCGGCGCTATAAGGAGACGACCTCGCTCCATATCCGGATGGACCTGTCGCGGTACATCAACCTGCGGGAGTGTCCGACTTGTCTAGGCGCCCGGCTCAAAAAGGAGAGCCTCTTTGTGACGGCGGGCGGGAAGAACATCCACGACGTCTGCAAGCTCCCGATTCGGGAATGCCTCGCGTTTCTCATGACGATCCCCCTCTCCCCTCAGGAGGTCCGGGTGACGGAGCGGGTGATGAAGGAGATCCGCCAGCGGCTCTGCTTCCTCCTCGACGTCGGCATGGACTACCTGAGTCTGGAGAGGGCTTCGGGGAGCCTCTCCGGCGGCGAGGGCCAGCGGATCAGGCTCGCCACCCAGATCGGCTCGGGGCTGGTCGGTGTCCTCTATGTTCTCGACGAGCCGACCGTAGGCCTCCACCAGCGGGACAATGTCCGCCTCATCGCCACGCTCAAACGGCTCCGCGATATGGGAAACACCGTCCTGGTCGTGGAGCACGACCAGGACATGATGTTGGAATCGGACCAGATCATTGATATCGGACCGGGGGCTGGGGTCGATGGGGGCGAGGTCGTCTTTCAGGGGACGCCTGAAGAGGCCTGCCGGAGCGACGTCTCGCTGACCGGCGCTTATCTCTCGGGCCGCAGGTCGATCTCGCTTCCGGAGAAACGGCGGCCCCTGTCGGGGCGATTCATCGTCCTGGAGGGGGCGCACGAGCACAACCTCAGGGATGTGGATATCCGGATCCCTGTCGGGCTCTTCACCGCGGTGACCGGCGTCTCCGGGTCGGGGAAGAGCACGATGGTGATCGAGACCCTATACAAAGCGCTGGCCCGGCGGCTCAACCACGAGAGAATGGGAGGCGGGAAGATCCGCCGCATCGTCGATCTGGGCGGGATCGAACGGATCATCCTGATGAACCAGCAGCCTATCGGGCGAACCCCACGCTCAAATCCGGTGACCTACACAGGCATCTTCTCACCTATCCGGGAGCTGTTCACGGGGCTGGCCGAATCGCGGCTCAGGGGTTATAAGCCCGGGCGGTTCAGTTTCAATGTGAAGGGGGGGCGATGCGAGGCCTGCGAGGGGAACGGCCTGATCAAGATCGAGATGCACTTCCTTCCGGACGTCTATGTGACCTGCGATGTTTGCAACGGCCGCCGGTTCAACGCGGACACCCTCGATGTCCGTTACAAGGGCAAAAATATCGCCGAGGTTCTGGAAATGACCGTCCAGCAGGCGCTCATCTTTTTCGCGAACATCCCGGCCATCTGCGGAAAGCTCCGGCTCCTCCACGATGTGGGACTCGGCTACATCCGCCTCGGACAGTCGGCAACGACCCTTTCCGGGGGCGAGGCGCAGAGGATCAAACTCTCCCGCGAGTTGGGCAAACGGATGAACAGCAATACCTTATATATTCTCGACGAGCCGACGATCGGTCTCCATTTCGCGGACATCCAGAAGCTCCTCGATGTACTCATGCGCCTCACGGATATGGGGAATACCATCGTCGTCATCGAGCACAACCTCGACGTGATCAAATGCGCCGACCATATCATCGACCTCGGTCCGGAAGGGGGGCCGGGCGGCGGCCGGATCATTGCCTCGGGGACACCTGAGGAGGTTGCCCGGGTGGAAAGCTCCTATACCGGCCAGTTCCTGCGGAAAGCGGGTATCAGGCCTTGATAAAAAAATGCGAGGCCGTCGCTCGGGCGCCACTGGCCGTTCGCCCGGACACGATCGAACTTCCCGCGCTGGGGGAGTCGTGGCGCATCGATTATCTGCCGACCAATACGCGGAGAGTCGGTGTGATGATGGAACAACCGGGGCGACTGACCGTGTACGGGGCGGTCGCCGATCATGGCGCCTGTCTGGCGGTTCTGAAGCGGTGGCTGAAGCGGCGGACCCGGGAAGAGCTTGTCCCATGGCTGGCTATGCTTGCCGGGCAGGGCGGCTTTACGTTTAACGAGGTTCTCGTTCGGGGTCAGAAAACGCGCTGGGCGAGCTGTTCATCAAAAGGAACAATAAGCTTGAGTTACAAGCTGTTGTTCCTGGAGCGTCATTTGGTCCGCTACGTCCTGCTGCACGAGCTGTGTCATACGGTCTGCATGAACCATTCCCCGCGGTTTTGGACGCTTCTGAGCCGCTACGAGCCGGAATGCAGAGCCATTCGCAGGCGGATGCGCGGGGATTGGAGGCGGGTTCCGGTCTGGGTGGAAGACACGGGAAATTAGGGACAGCTCCCTATTTTCGCCACGAAAATAGGGAGCTGTCCGTATGCAGTAACAATTGTTGGCGGTAGAAGTATATCCCAGTGGCTCCCGGCCACACTTTAACAGCGCATTGATGAACGATGCAGTCTTTAAGTTCAAACGGTATGAAGATTCCAGTTTGAGCTATACCGGCATCAACAAGCATGAAGGCGAAGACATCGGCCTTTACGACACCGTGCTAAGTACAAAATCTAAGAGGCATAGGGCGTGACAAAAAAGCTTTCTGGGACGCCTGAAAAATTATGACAGCAGATTCCCCTTGATTGTGGTAGAATAACACATAACAGGGAGGTGAAATTACGATGACAACGTTGGAGAAGGTGAAACGACTGGAGAAATATATTGCCGCAGACGTGGCGGCCTTTGATCCGGTTCTGGATATAACCATCGAAAAGCTGCTGAAACGAGAGTCGGCGCGCGTTGGCGATATTCAACAGCGGCTGATGAAGCAACTTGAGGAATTTGAGGACAGATACGGGCTCAAGACAACAGAATTTCGGGATCGCTATGACAAAGGCCTCATGGGGGATGAGGTGGATTTTGTCGAGTGGTCTGCTACCATCGACATGTTGGCGAATATCCAAAAGAGCCTCGACCTCCTGCAGGAAGGCTCGCTGGCATGAATGGCCACATCAGGCGCCATTTTGATCTCATCGAGGCCCGGCTGATCGAAAGCCCCGCCGTATTGTCCTTTCAGATCATCCGCAGAGAAACATCGCTCTATGATGGGAAGCTGCGTGTGAAAGCCGCCCTGTCCGATGGCGGGGTTTTTGCGCGTTTTCTCTACGTCAGCGAAACCGGTAAACAAATCTCCCTGGAAAAATACAGCCTGCATTGGCAGGACCGCCGGGGAAATCTTGTGCGAAGGATGGATAACGCTCCCCATTTCGCAGACCTTCCCTGTGCGCCTTATCATGAACATATTGCGGATATGGTTCAGGGACTGTCCTGTGCGCCTGATATCTTCACCTTTCTCGATGAGATCGAGAAAGGCATGGCCTCATCTTAGCAATCACCAGCCGTCAAAGCGGAATTGGGGACGGTTCTATTTTCGGAATGTCGATTCACCAAGCATTGGCTATCTTCCGGATAGCTAATTTATTTCCCTCTATGTCATATTGCCGTTGGGAAATTAGGGACACTTCCCGGAATAATCGACTGATTCAATGCGGGAAGTGTCCCTAATTTCCGCAACGACGAGGGATGAGGCGCAACGCAGCATCCGGACTTTTTACGAAGCCATCAAAAAAGGGGGTTATCAGATGCCGAGCAAGCAAGAGATTATCGAAAAGGCGTACGAGTGCGGTTTCGAGGATGCGGGGTTCACGACGGCTGAGCCTTTTGCTTCCCAGCGGGCGCTCCTCGATCAGAGGCGGGAGGAGTATGGGTGGGCAATCCGGTCGGGTCTGGATCTACCAGCCGGGACCGACCCGCAGACGATCCTCCCCGGGGCGAAATCGATCATCGTCGTGATCGAAGCCTATTTCCGCGAAGCGTTTCCCCCTGCGCTGGAGCGCCATTTCGGCCGCTGCTACCTCGATGACGACCGCATGACCGGCAATCGCCTCGGGAAAAGAATCAAAGCCTTCCGCGCCTATCTTCGGGACAACGGAATCGATTCCAAGGTTCCCTTCCATCTGCCCCACCGTCTGGCGGCGGCACGGGCCGGTCTCGGGACGTTCGGCAATAACTGTCTCTTCTATTCCCGGAAGGTGGCCGCGGGCGGGTCGTGGGTTACCCCCATCGCCCTGGTCGTTGATCGGTCTTTCGCCCCGGACGAGCCCACTCTCGATGTGGGCTGCCCCGACTGGTGCAAAAACGCCTGTATCGCGGCCTGCCCCACGGGGGCGCTCAAGGGACCCCGGCACATCGATCCGCGCCGCTGCATCTCCTACCTCACCTATTTCGGCCGCGGAGCGACCCCGACGGACTTGCGGGAACCGATGGGGCTCTGCGTCTACGGGTGCGATCGCTGTCAGAATGTCTGCCCCCGGAACTCGCCCTGGCTCGCCCGGGAATTGCCGATGAACCGGAAGGCGGCGGGGATGGTCGAGGACTTCCGCCTGGAGAAGCTTCTCCATATGGACAAGGCCTTCTTTACCGAAAAGATCTGGCCGCACATGTTCTATATGTCCGACGCCGATCTATGGCGATGGAAGTCAAACGCGGCACGGGCGATGGGAAACACGCGGGATGAGGCGTATGTTCCCGAATTGGCGCGCGCCTTTGGCGAGAGCGTGGATGAGAGGGTGGCGGCGATGATCGCCTGGGCCCTCGGCCGGATCGGGGGCGATTCTGCACGCCGGGCCCTGGAGGCCTTCCTTCCTGGCAGCCGTTCGCCGGTCCGGGAGGAGATCGAGGCGGCACTGGCTACATCTTTTCGATGCGGATCGTCCGGGCGCCGCGGGCCTGCTTCAGGAGGGTCGCATCGCCGGTGATCCGGCCGATGAGGCAAACGGCGCTTGCCGGGACGGGATCGGCGCCCGAGCTCATCGGCGTGGGGCCGAAGAAGATCGCCATCGCGTTCCCGGGAGGCCAGAAACCGATGTCGCCGACCTTGACCTTTTTCGTTGCCGTTTTGTCGAGGTTCGACCGGACAGGGATCCCGAAGTAGAACTCGTCGCCCCATTCGTTGGGGGTCGTCTCGATAGGGAGTTTGGCCGCGACGGTTCCGGCCAGGGCCGTATCGTCCAGCTCCGCAGTGAGGCTGACAGAACCGGCCGTAATCTTAATAGGTATGGGCATCGCATCACCTCTCACTTGAATTTTTATATACGAAGTCGTCACGGGTGAGCGACGATTTTAATGTTGACTATCACATCCCCATCCGGAGCGTCAAGGGGTCTCGTTTCCAGGCTGACCCTGCCGATCGTTTCGAGTAGCTCCAGCAACGCAGCGACATTCTGTGCTGCCATCTCGACCTTCAGAAATTCACTTCCCTTGCGGGCCTGCCTTTCGATGGTCCGGGCGCTGACTCGGGCGAGGCGCGATTCGATCTCCCGGATGGCTAGATCCGTATCTCCGACCCGAATCGTCAGTTCGATGACCGGTCGCTTTTTTATCGTCATCGCCGCCGTCATTCTCGACCGTGAAGGGGCAGGCGTCGTTTTTACGCTTTCCCTGACCCCCGCAGCGGTATCGCTCATCCCCGCTTCCCGTTTCTGCAGCGGCGGGTGAGTTTCCAATGCCTTGTCGGCGTCCTGCTTTCCGGCAGTGTCCATTTTCCTGTTCGACGCCGCATCGCCGGCCGGCGGGGGCTCCTTTTCGCTTGCCGCCACAAGCGGGTCCGAGGGTTTCATGGCCGAGGGATGCTCTTTCCTTATCGCCGCCCTTGTATCGGCCACACTTTCCTCTTTCCCGCGCTCTGCGATCGGGGGAGTGACAAACCGTTCCCGGCTCGCTTCGGGAAGGTCCCCCCCCCCGGCGGGTGCCCGCTTGACCGATGTTCCGGCAGAAGGGGATGGAAGGGTCATGGGGGCTTCAACCGTGTCCTTCCCCTTTCCAAGTTCGGTCAGGGGTATGGGAAGCGGCGCCATCCGCTTCATTTCCGGATCGCCGCTCTGGTAGACGTAGAAGGTAAGGACGGCAACCAGAAGCGTGGCCAGGGCCTGAATGGGGACCTTGATATGGAGCGGATAGAAGAGCCACCGGAGAATTCCCCGTTTCTTCCCGGCCTCTTCCCTGACCCGGGACATGATCCGCTGCTCGAAAAAAGGCGGCGGTTCCACCTCCCTGAGGCTGCGCACGAGCGCTTCCGCTTTCTTCAGGTCCGCAAAGGCCCGGCTGCAGCGGGGACAGGAGGCGAGATGCCCGGTGATGATTTTCCTCTCTTCCGGGGAGAGGAGGTCCTCCCGATAGGCCGGAAGCCGGTTTTCGATCTCGTTGCACGTCATATCAGATCACCGAGTACCCGGGACAGGCTGTCTTTCAGGGCGTTTCTGGCCCGGAAAAGCCGCGATTTGACGGTTCCCTCGGGCAGTTTCAGCATGACACCGATCTCTTCGTAAGAGAAACCCTGGATGTCCCGGAGGACCAGGACGTCCCTCGCTTCGCCGTCGAGCAGGCCGATGCATTCCTGGACCTTCGCCTCCAGCTCCCGTCTCTCGATCTGCTCGAGGATCGATCCCGCCTGGGAACGGGGCTCATTCAGGGAACTTCCGGTTTCCGGTTTCACGTGGTCATCGAGCGACCCTGCCTCATGTCGGGAACGGGCAACCTTTTTAGCCATATGACTTCTCGAATGATTCAGGACAATGCCGATAAGCCAGGTGGAGAACCGGGCGTCCCCCCGGAATTTTCCGATGGCCCGGTAGGCGGATAGGAAGGCCTCCTGCACCACGTCGCAGGATTCGTCGTAGTCGCCGATCATCCTGTAGGCGATGTTGAGCATCTTTTTCTGGTGCCTCCTGACCAGGACCGAGAAGGCCTCGGTTTCGCCCCGCCGGCAGCGTGTGACAAAACCGGCGTCATCGTCCGCGATGGTCCGGTTCTGCGCATCCCCTGGATCGAGGTTATCCGGCAAGGTGTTGCCTCCCGTCATTGCGTATGGAGCGGCTAATCGTGTGAATCAACACGATGCAGAAAGAGTAACACGTTGCCTTGCTCCGCGCAATGATGGAAAACGCGTGGTTTCCACCCTCCGGCCTGTCAGGGCCGCATGCTCAGCGGGGGCGGAGGGGCGTAACCGCCGTCGTCCCAGAGGCGGTTGGGTAAGCGGCGGGGCTGTTTGGCGCATCCGACCACACCCAGTTTACAGAGGGTCGACCGCCACTCGTACTTGAAGGTGATGGTCTCCACCGCCCGCTTCTCCGGTTCAAAGGCCACGATCTGCGAGGGGGAATACTCGCCCCGGCCATAGCCGGTGCCGGCGCTCTCGAACGCCTGTTCCGACCTGGCGTCTTTTTCCTTCATCCGCTTGCCGGAGTCTTCCCGCGCGGCAGGGGCTGAATCCGCTTTGTCGGCCGAACCTGCAGCCTTGCCCTCATAACCGCCTGGCGCGGATGGGGTTCTCCGTGACAGAGGCATCGGCGTCTCGAAGCGCCGCACTTCGGGATAGACCGCCACTGTGATCACCCCCATGGCGCTCTCGTCGCCGAATGCCGCGGCGTAAGAGTCGGGTACGTCGGTGAAGTAGAAGCGGTTGATGCGGTCCTGGGCCGTCCGCCAACCCGCGAATTCTCCCGAACCGTATGGCTCGATGATGTACATGCGTTCGTTGTTCTTCAGCCAGGATTTCAAACCGCTGACGATGTTGCGTCCATCGACTGCGATGACCAGCCCGACCCTCCGGTCGAGGCGGTTCTTCACCTCGATGCGGTAATGATCCCCCTTGATCGCCTCGGCGTACACCTTGCGTACTCCGTGGTACAGTTTTACCGGGTAGGTCGGCAACGTTCGGCCGTCATCGGTCACGATCCGCACCTCCACGGTCTCCCCGACACCCCCCGCCCAGACACTTGTTGTGCACACCACGATTGCCAGAATGACGATTGCGATAGTTTTCATGCTCCGTTCCTCCTTGTAAGTTGTCGTTGTAACCTTAGACAGGAGGAAGGAGAGAAAAGTTCCCGGAACATTTTTTGAGGGGGAATTTTATTTCATTTTGGCATGTAAAAACCACGCCGTGTCAAATGGCCGCCGGCCTAACCGATCACTTCCCATTTCGGGCAATTGTAATATTCGATCTGCTTTACATTCTCCGGATAACGTCCGCAGTTGAAATAGCGCCAGAAGAACGAACCGTAGCATGTACATTGATTCGTTTCCGGGTCGAGAAAGGAACAGGATCTCTTGATGCAGCATTGCGCGCACCCGTTGCAGGCGGACGCACTGTCGGGCCATGAGGCTTTGGTACGCACCCGCGACATGTCCGGGCCCCTCATGGGTGGGGCTGTCAGGGGAATGGCAAACATCTTTCGGTAATCCGGGTCCCGGACCCATTCGCTGATGAGTTTCAGGTGGGAGATGGCAAGAGGCAAAATAAGCCGGTGGTGCTTTAAAAAATTGGTGTCGTTGAAGAAATACCAGGAATAGACCGGTCCCAAAAGGTAGGCCAGCACCCCTCCCGAGGCCGTACCGGCAAATGCCATCATCAGAAAAACAATCCTGGCGCTTGCCCATTTCGCCCGTTGCATCATGTATGGAACCTCACCATCCGCATATCGTCACCATGGATTCAAGCATTGGGAGAACCGAGATATCATATGAACCGGCTTAGGCGAGGGGCAATATATGTAAAACAGCCTCGTATGTCAACGAAATAAAGGTTCCTAAAGGGGTTCGTTTAAGAAAGAACTTGCTTTTATAAGGAAATACGGTACGAAATGAGGACCATGCCTCGACGCATTTCTACTACAAAGATGTCTTGGAGAGAGGAGATTGTTGATGAAGATAGCAGTCGTCGGTCTCGGGGGGGTAGGCGGTTATTTCGGAGGGAAGCTTGCCGGAAAATACGCCGATTCGCCGGAACATACGGTGATCTTTATCGCCCGGGGAGAGCACCTTGCGGCGATCCGCAGAGAGGGACTGCTTCTCAAGGCAGTGGAGGGCGTCTGCCGGGTGATACCCGACCTAGCGACGGACCATCCGGCCGAGGCGGGGTCGTGTGACCTGGTCCTCTTCTCCGTGAAGGAGTATGACCTGGAAGCGGCAGCGGCGGGACTGGATCCGCTTTTGCACGCCAATACGGTTATTCTCCCGGTACTCAACGGGGTCGACATCGCCGCCCGACTCCGGTCGATCGTTCCCCGGGGGTCAGTTCTGAGCGGTTGCGTTTATATCTCCTCGTTTATCGAGGCCCCCGGGGTTGTCCGCCAGGTGGGCGGGACCTGTCAGCTTGTTTTCGGACCGGATGAAGGACGGGCCGACACGTATCAACCGCTGGAGACCCTCCTCAAGCAGGCCGGGATCAAGGCGGAGTTATCCGCCGATATTGCTGTTCCCCTTTGGAGCAAGTACCTTTTCGTGAGTCCGATGGCCGGCGTAACATCGCTGATGGGACTGTGCTTTGGCGATGTCATGGCGGATGAAAAGGGGAGGGCGATGGTCCATGGATTGATGGCGGAGATTGCACATCTGGCCGGGGCAAAGGGGGTCGCGCTTCCGGCAGGCAGCATGGAGAGCGCGATCGCAAGGATCGAGCACTTTCCTCCGGAGACGAAGTCGTCCATGCAGCTCGATTATGAAAGGGGGGGTAAGACCGAGCTGGAGCTCTTCATCGGCTTTGCCGTCCGGGCGGGACACTCCCTCGGCGTTCCGATGCCTCTCCACGAAGAGCTCTATGCCGCCCTGACGGGCATGATAACCAACAATCCGCTTCCTGTTACAGATCCCAGTAGAGGGAGTTTTTAATGATGTAACGGCGGACCTCCTCGGGGACGAGGTAATTGATGGTCTTCCCCTCCTTGGCCCGTCTGCGGATATTGCTTGAAGCGATATCGAGGAAGGTGACCTCGCGAAATGAGATCACGCGCCCCGTGGGTCCGCGGAATCCCTGCGCACCCTCATCATAGACGAACCGGGAAGCGAAATCCTTGGTAAGGATCGCTTCCAGACCCTGGTTCACATAACCCGGCCGGGTCATAACGGCGAAATGGCATAAAAGAATGAGTCTTTCCCAATCTTTCCATGTCCGGATCGCATGGAAAGCGTCCTGACCGAGGAGGAGATACAGATCCAGATTTTCCAGACGGTACTTGTCCAGGATGTACTCCACTGTCTCCACTGAGTACGAGATTCCCGCCCTCCGGTCCTCCACATCGGAGAAGGTGAATGCCGGGTTCCCTTCGATCGCGAGTCTGACCATCTGCTCCCGGTGGTAGAAAGGCGTGATGGCCCCGTTGAGCTTATGCGGCGGTCGCGATGCCGGAACGAAGATGATCCGGTTCAGATCGAAGATCTCTATCATTTCCTCTGCACACCGCAGATGGCCTATGTGAATCGGATCAAACGTGCCGCCGAACAATCCCCATTTCATGTTCTCACACCCCCACAAATGGGACGGCTTCGTAAAAAGCCTGCAGGCAAGGCGCGCGAATCCCGAGGAATGAGGCGTACTTTTTCGTACGCCGCAGTGACGAGGGATGAAGCGCAACGCGGCATCCGGGCTTTTTCCGAAGCCGTCATGTTCTCACCTGTCCGTTTCCGTAAACAATGAATTTTGTCGTCGTCAACTCTTCCAAACCCATCGGCCCGAAGGCGTGGAGCTTGGTTGTGCTGATGCCGATCTCTGCCCCAAGCCCAAGCTCAAAGCCGTCGCTGAAGCGCGTGGAGGCGTTGACAAGGACTGTCGAGGAATTGACCTCACGGAGGAATCGCTGCGCCCGTTCGTAGCTCTCGGTGACGATCGCTTCGGTGTGGAGGGAGCCGTACTTTTCGATGTGGGCAATCGCCTCGTCTAGGTTGGAGACCACACGCACCGAGAGGATCAGTTCGAGGTATTCCCGATACCAGTCCGCTTCTATCGCTTCCTCTGCATCCGGCAGAATCGCCCGTGTTCTCTGACAGCCCCTGATGGTCACACCTGCCTTCCGGAGCGGACCTGCCGCCGCCGGAAGAAATAAGGGGGCAATGGCCTCGTGGACAAGGAGCGACTCCATCGCGTTACAGACCCCGGGCCGCTGGGTTTTTGCATTCACGCATATCCGGACGGCCATGTCGAGGTTGGCGCTTTCGTCAACAAAGATGTGACAGACCCCTTTGTAATGCTTGATGACGGGGATTTTCGAGTCCCTGACGACAGCGCGGATCAGTTCCTCCCCTCCGCGGGGGATGATCACATCGATAGACTCCACAAGCTGAAGCAGTTCGTAGACGGCTTCCCGATCGGTGACGGGGACGACCTGAATTGCATCTTCGGGGAGCGACAAATCGCGGAGGACACTCCGGATAATAAGGCAGATGGCAAGGTTGGAGTGGATTGCCTCCGAGCCCCCGCGGAGGATGACGGCGTTGCCCGACTTCAGACAAAGGGCAGCCGCGTCGGCGGTGACGTTTGGACGGGATTCGTAAATGATGCCGATGACCCCGAGGGGGATCCTCATCCGGCCGACGGTCAGACCGTTCGGTCGCCGCCACAGGGATGCGATATTTCCCACAGGGTCAGGCAGGGCAGCCACCTCGGTGATGCCCCGTGCGATTCCTCTGATGGTCGTCTCCGATAGCGTAAGGCGGTCGATCATCGCGCCGGAAAGGCCGTCCTGCCGGGCGCGCTCCACATCCAGGGAGTTTTCCCTGATCAGAAACTCCCGGTTTGTCAAGAGGGCATCCGCCATCGCGACAAGCGCCCGGTTTTTGGCATCCGTAGAGATCCTGGCGAGGATGGTGGAAGCCTGCCTTGCCTGCCGACCCATCTCGGCCATCTGTATCCCTATCTCCGTCACTCCGCCAATCCTCGATTTACCTTATGAGTCCGATGTCATGATCGGGCTTTCCGTTCAGAACGATTTTAGCCGTTGACAAATCCCAATGATGTTCGTATAAAACCCGCCCGTCGCTTTATTTATGAAAGGCGGAAATAATGTACAGGACCGGGCGGGATGTGTCAAGACCGATTGAGGCATTTGGCAGATTCCTTAAGGGGGCGCCTTCCGCCTGTCGGTGAAGAGCGGCGGGATTTGCCGCCATAAGGGACATGAGCATGGAAAATATCCGCGTCAGGGCAGGCAGGCGCGCCTATGAACAAATCCGGGCCGGCGGCTTCGCTCTGGATTGCATCGGGACCTATGTAGGCCCGGCGGGGGGCCCTCGGTGGCTCGTTGCCAGCGGTTTCGATCTCACGCTTTTAGAGGGAGGCCTGCTGGGAAGAGCCCGTCCGATCTGGCTGGTCGGCGCCTCGGCGGGGGCCTGGCGTTTTGCGGCATGGTTGCAGCCGGAGGCGGTCAAAAGCTACCACCGCTTGATGGAAGCTTACATCTCGACGACTTACGAGAAAAAGGACACCCCCGAGACGATTCTCCAATCCGTGGCGGCAATCATCAACAGTTATATCGAGGATGACGCGCTTCCCTTTGCGCTGGCCAACAAGCAGTACCGCCTGGCGGTAATGACCTGCCGGATGAAGCACCTTGCGGCCTCCGAGGGGATGCTGGCGCAAAAGGTGGGATTCATCCTCAGCTTCCTGGCAAACGCCCTCCATCCCTCGCTGAACTATCGCTTTGCCGAGCGGGTCGTCTTTTTTTACGGCGCCAAGCCGCCCGATTTCTGCTTGCGGAAGGGGTTCCGTGGTCATTTCATCCCGCTTTCCGAGGTCAATTTCAAATCCGCCGTGATCGCTTCCGGTGCGATCCCGATAGCCGTCGCCGGCGTGAAAGACATCTTCGGCGCCCCGGACGGCGTCTACCGCGACGGGGGGTTTCTCGACTACCACATCAATCAGGATTATACGACGCGAAGCGACGAACTGACCCTCTTTTTCCATCATCAGGAGAGGATCATTCCCGGATGGATGGACAAGCGGCTCAAACGACGTCGCCCTCCGGAGACGGCTCTCGACTCGGTTGTCATGGTCTATCCGTCGGAGACGTTCATTGCGGGGCTTCCCGGCGGCCGGATCCCGGATCGCGGCGATTTTAAGACCTTTGTCGACGACCAGGCCACGCGGATTGCGAACTGGCGGCGGGCAGTAGAACTGGCGGCCCCGCTCGGCGAAGAGTTCCTGGAACTTATTGAGAGCAATCGCCTTAAGGATGTCGTCGAAAAACTTTGACGATCTGGCAAAAATATTGATAATCCTATGATCGATGCGGCGATCCGGGTCGAATGTCTGAAGCGATGCCTGAAACGGTGCGTCCTCTGCCCGCACATGTGCCGGGCGGACCGGACGGCCGACGGGAGGGGATTCTGCCGTCTCGGTGCGGGGATAGTCATGAGTTCGGCGCTCCCCCATCACGGCGAGGAGCCGCCCCTCTCGGGGAGGCGCGGCGCAGGGACGATCTTCCTTTCCTCCTGCAATCTCAGATGCATTTACTGCCAGAATGTCCAGATCAGCCACTCCCAGGCCGGGCGGACGGTATCGGAGGAGGCGCTCGCCGGTATTATGCTGGAACTGGAGAAGCTCGGCTGTCACAACATCGAGCCGGTAACGCCGACCCCCCATCTGCCGGGGATCATGGCGGCCTTTCTTATCGCCCGGGGGCGGGGGCTCCGACTCCCCTTTGTCTTCAACTGCGGCGGATATGAACGGGAGAAGATCGTCCGCCTCCTCGATGGGATGGTGGATATCTATCTCCCCGATTTCAAATACGGAATCGCTGAAGCAGGCCGGTGCTACTCCGGGGTGCCGGACTATCCTCTTCACGCGCTAGCCTCGCTTCGGGAGATGGTCCGTCAGGTCGGCGACGCGCTCGATGTCGAGGACGGAGTGGCGAAACGGGGAGTCCTGGTTCGTCACCTTGTCCTGCCGGGGGAGATGGACAACAGCCTCGCGGTTCTCAAGGCGATCCGGGAGAATATCTCCCGTTTTGTTCCGCTGAGCCTCATGGCCCAGTACACGCCGATTCGGGCCGTAAGGAAGCATCCCCTCCTCGGCCGGCGGATCAGCCGTCAGGAGTATGAGCGGGTGGTGAATGCCGCCGTCGATCTGGGATTCGAGGAGCTCTATACCCAGGAGGTCGACGACCGGGAGCTCACGCCGGACTTCGAGAAAGAGTGCCCGTTCGACTGGGACGAGCAGGGGGTAGAAAAATGATGCCCGACTTCAACGGCATGGGCCGGATCCTGATCGTGATCGGTTTGGTCGTCGCGGGGGTGGGTCTCATTATGGTCCTCGCGGGAAAGATCCCCTTTCTTGGGAAACTCCCCGGCGATTTCCACTTTCGGGGGACGAATTTCTCTTTCTATTTCCCCTTGACGACGAGTATCTTGATCAGTGTGATCCTCACCCTGGTCCTCTGGTTCATCAACAGGAAGTAGACGAAGGACGACGCGCAACGCAGCATCCGGCCTTTTTACAAAGCCGTCGAGGAGGGTTTTGAATGCCAAAGCGAACAGACATCAAAAAACAGTCCTGGAAGCCTGGAAATATCCTGTCGCCGGTTCCGGTGGTTCTTGTGAGCTGCGGCGGGACGCGGGGGTGGAAACCGAACCTGATCACCATCGCGTGGACCGGAAACGTGTGCAGCGATCCGCCGCTGCTGTCGATTTCGGTCCGCCCGGAGCGGTACTCCTATGACATTATCGAAACGACGCGGGAATTTGTTGTCAATGTACCTTCTCTCGGGCAGGCGAAGGCGGTCGACTGGTGCGGGGTGGTCTCCGGGCGCAGCGAGGACAAGTTTGCCGGAGCGGGGCTGACTCCTGCCGCGGCCCTGAAGGTGCAGTGTCCGATCGTTCTGGAGTGTCCGCTCAACATCGAATGCCGTGTGCGGGAATCCCTGAAGCTGGGTTCGCATACGATGTTTGTGGCGGAGGTGGTAGCCGTGCAGGTCTCTTCGGCGCTTATAGATGCGAGCGGAAGGCTTGTCCTGGAGAAGGGCGGTTTGCTGGCGTTCGCCCACGGCCAATATTTTGCGTTGGGGCGCTGCCTGGGTCGTTTCGGTTTTTCCGTGCAGAAAAGCAAAAAACGGACCCGGCCACCGATCCGGGTGAAAACCGCCGGCAGGGTTCTCAAAAAGAAATCTTAAGAGAAGAGCTCTTATCCCCAGGAGACCAGCCCGGTCTCCTGCTTGGCGGCAAGATGCGGGTGGTAGGGGAGCGCCCGGATGCCGTATGCGTAAGCGCCATTTTGCTGGACCGTATAGGAGACGGAAAAAGTAAGGACCCCGTTTGCCTCCCGACCGGTGATCCGCAGAGGGATACACTCCGGCGGATCAACGAAGCCCGAACTCCCCTTCCTCCCGATCACCAGTTCCGCAAGCACCTCCTCCGGTTCCAGTTTTCCGGGATCGATCCGGACGGTAACGGTGAGCGGCCTCTCCACGAGGATCGTGTCGCCGCGTATTCCCTCGATGCTGACGTCCAGAAGCCGCAGCGAGGAGAAGCGCATGGGGAGCTTCCGCTTCCAGTCCGCCAGCTCCCGGGCCATCCGGAAGGAGTTTGAGTAGAGTTCGTGCTCCCGCCGCGCCGTCGGGAGGTAGATGTCGCGATAGTATTCGACCAGCATCCGCTCCGTGTTGAAACGGGGAACGAGGGTCTGCATCGACCTCTTGATCATGGCTATCCACTTCTCCGGGAGGCCGGACATCTCGTGATCGTAGAAGAGAGGGATGACGCTGTTTTCCAGGAGTGCGTAGAGCGATTGACCGTCCTCCTCGTCGGGATTTCCCGTTTCTTCTACGTATCTCTGGACGACGGGGCCGATCGTCCAGCCGTTCGTTCCGTCGAACCCTTCGACCCACCACCCGTCTGAGATGCTGAGGTTGAGAACGCCGTTGGCGACGACCTTTTCGCCGCTGGTGCCGCTTGCTTCCAGCGGGCGGCGCGGGTTGTTCAACCAGACGTCGACCCCCTGGACAAGGTGGCGGGCGATTCGGATGTCGTACCCCTCCACGAAGAAGATCTTGCCCCGGAATCGTTCATCCCTGCAGACCGTGATGACCTTTTTGAGCAGATCCTTCCCCATTTCATCGCTCGGATGGGACTTGCCGGCAAAGACGATGTGGGCCGGCCGGGTGGGGTGGTTGAGGATCCGATCCAGACGGTCGAGGTCGGAAAGGATCAAATCCGCCCGTTTGTAAGGGGCGAAGCGCCGTGCGAAACCGATGATCAGGGCTGCCGGGTTGATTTTCGTGAAGAGCTCCTCCTGCCAGTTTTTCGAGTAGCCGTATTTCATCCAATTCCGGGAGAGGTCCTCGCGGAGGAAGTCGGTCAGCTTCTGCCTAAGTTCATATCGCGTCCGCCACAAAACGGTGTCGGGGATGTCCTTGACCCGTTCCCACCGCTCGCGATCGGAGATATGGCGGTCCCAGTCCATGCCGAGATAGGTATCAAGGAGGGCCTTCATCCGGGGGGCGATGTAGGAGAGCACATGGGCGCCGTTTGTGACATGACCGATGGGGATATCCGATTCGTCAAATCCTTTCCAGACGTCCCGCCACATCCGGCGGGAAACCTCGCCGTGGAGGCGGCTCACGGCGTTGCTTCGGTAGGCCATCTTGAGGGCAAGAATTGTCATGAAGAAGGGCTTCCCTTCACCGCTTTCCTTGCGACCCAGTTCCCAGAACTGGGACCAGGAGATCCCCGTCCGTTTCACGAAATTCGTAAAGTAATGCTCGATCAGCTCCTTGCTGAATCTTTCGTTCCCGGCCTCCACCGGGGTGTGTGTCGTAAAGACGGTGCTGCCGCGGACGATCTCGCTCGCCTCGTCGAAGGAGAGCCCCTCTTCCGTCATCAGCTCGTCGATCCGTTCGAACAGGAGGAAAGCCGAGTGGCCTTCGTTTATGTGGTAGACGCGGGGACGGATTCCCAGCTTTTTCAGGACCCGGACGCCTCCCATCCCCAGGAGGATCTCCTGCTCGATCCTCGTCCGCGGTTCGGAGCAGTAGAGGCGCTCGGTGATTTTACGGTCCTGGGGGGTGTTCCGAGGGACGTCGGTATCCAGAAGGTAAAGCGAGACGCGCCCCACCCTAACCTCCCAGATATTGGCGAATAGCGTTCTCCCGGGGAGATCCAGGGAGATCTGCACGGCATCTCCCCGGTCGTCCTGGACGATCTGCAGAGGCATTCTTGAGAAGTCGTTTTCCGGATACTCCGCGAGTTGAGCGCCGTTTTTATCGATCACCTGTCTGAAAAACCCGTTCTTGTAGAGAAGGCCGATACCTACGAGGGGGATGTTCAGGTCGCTTGCGGTCTTCAGGTGGTCCCCGGAGAGGGTTCCAAGACCCCCGGAATAGATGGGCAGGCAGTCATGGAGTCCATATTCGGTCGAGAAGTAGGCGACCGGCTGCGACCATTTGATCCCGTTGGGCGGTCCGATCGACGGCGAAGGCGTCCTTTCGTTCATATAGTCGTCGAAATGCCGGAAGATCTGGCTGTAGCGGTTCGTATAACTTGCGTTTTCCGAAGCCTCTCGGAGGCGCTCTGCGGAAACGGTCTCCAGCATCCGGACGGGATTGTTGCCCATCCGCTCCCAGAGTTTGGGGTCGAGTGCGGAGAACAGTTCGCGGGCGTCGGGATTCCAGGCCCACCACAGGTTGTGGGCGAGTTCCCGAAGGCGGGAAATCTTTTCGGGGAGGTTGGCCACTGCCGTGAAGGTTCGGAAATGTGGCTGGACCGAAACCATGCCGGCGTAGGTATGCCTCATCTCTGCCTTGATATCGCCCGCTGCGAGCTTCTCGGCCCGCACACCTGCGACTGCGATGGCGCGGTCATAGGCCTCCTCATAGTAACGAAAGAAATCTTTCCAGTTGGCCTGGCTGGCGATAGCCCGAGCGTTGGCTCTCATGCACTGCCGGGCATCCTCGCTCAGACTGAGATAATTTTGGAAAATTGCGTAGAGGTTTTCTGTCATCACGGCCTCGGGCTGTCCCAGGTGCTTGAGGAGGATGATTCCGCTGCAATCGCTGGCCACAGCCTTCTGTTGCGCCCAGAGGCCGAAGCCGGCCTGATCGGTTGTGATCGTCGGTACGGCGTACGCCGCGCTTTCCAGCGGCGTGTACCCCCAAGGCTCGTAATAGGAGGGGAAGACAGCCAGGTCGCACCCGGCAAGGGCCTCGTAATAGGGCATGTTGATAAAGCCGTCATGACCGTTGAGATAGGCGGGGACGAAGATCACCTGGACCCTGTTCTGGGGGAAATTCTTGAGACCGAGGCGTTCGCAGGCCCGGATGATGGGATCGGAGGCCTCGTACTGCAACCGGTGGGTAGAGATAGGCGGATTCGCCGGGTCGGGCTTGGCGTCGGTCTTCAGACAGGGGATCAGGTCGGTGAAGCCGCTCAGGACAAAAAGAAAGGCGATAACGGTCTGGTTTGACCCCTTATCCGCGTTCAGGCGGGCAAGGGCTTCGAGGAAGAGGTCGATTCCCTTATTGTGGAATTCGCCCCGCCCCGAGATGACCATAATCCGGGTGTCGTCGGGTAGGTCTCGATAGACCAAGCGACCGGCGGCTGCGAGGAGCTCATTCCGAGATCTGAGGGCGAGCCCCCGGTCCGCCGCGAGGTCGGGGATGATTTCGATGTCCAGACCGTTCGGGGTGATCAGGTCCGGCGCCCTGCCGAGAAAGTTTTTCGCCTCCCGGGCGGTGATATCGCTCACCGTCGTGAAGCAGTCCGCCTCGCGGGCCGACGCTGTCTCCAGCGAGCATTTTGCCGTGATGTTATGGGCGCTCGCCTCCCGCTGGGGCGAGATGTGGTCCATCGCCGTGTAGATGTCCATGCCGGAACCGGCGAGCGTTCTTCCGAGGATCGTTGCGTGCGTCGTGAAGACGGTGCCGATCTCGGGGACCCGTTTTTTCAATCCCAGAAGCCCCGCTCCGGTCATCCATTCATGGAATTGCGCGACGGCCTGCATCCCCCGGGGTTTCACATAGACATTGTAGATCGTCTCGATCACCTCGCTTGCCGCATAGCTGAACATCACCGGTTCAACATAATCCCACCCCCCGGCGATCGAATCGACCCCGAAATCTTCCCAGATCCGGAAGAGGAGCTGGTCCTGGTTGTATTTCTTGCCATGGCTGACGAGAATTGCCTTGGGCTCGCCGGGGACCTTCCAACGTCCGAAACGGCAGGGGATCTCCTTGATGGCCACGCCTTCGCGGATACGATTCCAGCACTCCTCGTCCGTCTCCTCGAAATCGGGGTTGGTCTTGAGGTCCGGGCCGAGGAGGATGTAATTTCCCCCGTATCTTTTCGTTGCTTCGGGGATTTTGCTCGTGATGACCGTGTAGATTCCTCCGACTTTGTTGCAGACCTCCCAGCTCACCTCGAAGAGGCAGAGATGGCGTGTTTCCGTCATCGTGATTCTCCTTTACTGTTCTTGATGGATTGCGACAGATCGTCGAGAATGTTCATGTAGTTGATGTAGGCCTCGTAGGGTGATTCATAAGGGTTGAAGTATCGGTGGACATCCCCGTCGGAAAACCATTTCGTGCACATGTAGTAAAAATGGTCGGATGTCTGGAGCATCCGCCAGGTCTTGAGCAGGCCTTCGTTCTTCCGTCTGCGAATGGCGGATTCCATTTTATATAGCGTGTGGACCGCATCCTGCTGCATGGCGTTTCCCAGCCAGGCCGATATATCCCGCTCCTCGTCGGCCCAGGAGATGAATTCCGGGCAATCGATCTCTCCGGCTGGGCGATTGCCGTCGGCCGCCTCGGCGGGCGTCTGGAACCGGAACTCCGGATGGCGGAGGATCTCCCCGGGAAGGGCTGAAAGAAATTTAAAGATTCCCGTCTCTTCCCATTGATGTTCGCCAAAAGTTTCATAATCCATGAACAGGTTGACGATCGATCCTTCACTTCGGATCCGGTGAAGCCAATGGGCGTATTTGGCCGCCGTGAGCGGAAATTCGGCCCAGTTTCGGTCGGAGAAGCGGAAGGCCACGTCATCCGATAGGCGGTAATTCCTGAGGAGAAGCTTCAGCTTTGCGCAGCCCGCCGGACGGTAGAGAAGGTTCGGGCTTCTCCGGCCCAGGATTTTCTCGGTCCCTTCGGCGAGAATGACGGCATAACCGAGCTTCTCGACGGCAATCGCCAGATCGTTGCTGTAGGTCAGCTCCGTATGACGGAATGTCCGGCTGTCCTGATCAAAGAGGGTGCGGACCCTCTCTCTGTGCCGAAGGACCTGCGCCTTGAACTCCCTCGGTGAGAAGAGGAAGACGAGGGAATGGCTATCGGTCTCATTAAGGAATTCGACGCATCCCGTCGCGGCCAGCCGCTGAAAGCTCTCCAGGACATCCGGCCGGCCCCGCTCGATCTGGTCAAGGACTGTGCCGGAGAGGGAAAAGGCGATCCGAAACTTCCCTTGTTGTTCCTCAATCAGCTTGAGCAGAAGCATATTGGCTGGAAGATAACATTTCTGGGCGACCCGGTCAAGTATCCGGCGGTTTTCCGTCTCGTCCTCGTAATTGTGGATGTGACCCACGTCGAAGAAGGAGTATCTTCGGAGACGGTAGGGTTGATGGACCTGAAAATAGAGACAGACGCTCGGCATACGTATCGCTTTCAAAATAGACTTAAACCGTCTCCCGGTAGAGCTCGCTGATTCGCTCTGCGGCGGTGTCCCAGCGGATCGTCCGGAGCTCCTCCTTTGCTTTCTCAGCCATCACACCCATCAAGGCGGGATGTTTCAGGACGGCGATGATCTTGGCGGACAGCTCCCGGATGTCCCAGAAATCGACCTTCAGGGCATGTTTAAGGATCTCCGCGACGCCGGATTGGCGGGAAAGGATCACGGGGACGTCGTACAGCATCGCTTCCAGGGGAGAAATGCCGAACGGTTCGGAAACGCTCGGCATGACGTAGAGGTCGCTCAGTGAGAAGATCCGTTCGATCTCCTCCCCCTGGAGGAATCCTGTGAAATGAAAACGGTCGCCGATCTTCAATTCGCCGACCCGTTCGACCAACTGCCGCATCATGTTGCCGGCGCCCGCCATGACGAAGGTGACGTCGGGAAGGACCTTAAGGACCCTGGCCGCCGCCTCGACGAAGTAGTCCGGTCCCTTCTGGAAGGTGATACGGCCGAGAAAAAGAACCGTCTTCTGCCTCCCCGTCCGTTCGGTGCGATAGATCCGCTGCGCCTCATTCCGGGAGACAGCGTTGTAGATCACGGAGACCTTCTTCGGCGGTATTTGGTAACGCTCCACGATCATTCTTTTTGTCCGGTGGCTCACCGCGATGACGCGATCGGCCTGCTCGAGCCCGTCCCGTTCTATAGCGAGGATTTCCCCGTTGACGTTATCGCCGCTTCGATCGTATTCTAAGGAGTGGATATGCAGGACGAGGGGTTTCCCGCTGATCCGGTGGGCGAGAAGGGCTGCGGGGACGGTCATCCAGTCGTGGGCGTGAATGATGTCGAAGGAGAAGCGGCGCGCGACGGCGCCGGCGGCCCGTCCGTAACGGATAACCTCGGCGATCAGATCGTGGCCGTAGACGACGGCGGAATTCCGAAAGCCGCTTCTTCCGTAAAGGGTGAGCTCCCTGTAACGGTCCTCGTTGAGGTAGGGGGTGAGCAGGGCAGAAATCGGGTGGACCGTGAGCCGATGGAGGACCCCCGCCCCCCTGTCTTCCAGGGCGGCGCTGGAAACGGGGATACCGTACGCAGCGACGAGATTCAAAAAGGGAGCAGATGTCTGATCGGCCTGCGGCAGGATGAAGGTGATCCGATGGCCAAGACCGGCCAGTCCTTTAGTCATGCCAAAACAGGCTGTGCCCAGACCGCCGCTCATTCTCGGCGGGAACTCCCACCCGAACATGAGAATTTGCATGACTTGCAACCCCTTTCCATTTATTTCCGGATGAGTAGGTACAGCCGGATCAGTTCCGCGACGCTCCAGGCCTGTGCGATACATCCCCCCGGTCGGTGGGGCGGATCCCCGTCGAAGACCTCCGAGACGCTGCCGATCCCTGCCTCGCGTAGATGGTTTTTCAGGAAAAACCGAATGTGCCGCCTGAGTGATTCCTTTTCCTGTTCTTGGTTTTCGGCGATGCGAAGGGCGGCTTCGCCGAAAGGGCCGAGCAACCAGGGCCAGACGGTGCCTTGGTGATAGGAGGAATCCCGCTCCTGGGCATTACCCCGGTAACAGCCCCGGTACCTCGGATCGGAGGGCGAGAGGGTCCGGATGCCGCAGGGGGTGAGAAGCTGATCCCGCACGGTCCGGACGACGCCGGTCTGCTCCTGGGGGTCGAGCGGTGAGAAGGGGAGGGAGACGGCAAATATCTGATTCGGTCGGATCGAGCGGTCGAGTACGCCATTGTGAAAAACATCTCCAAGGCAGCCCAGCTCAGGGATCCAGAAGGTCTCCCGGAATGACCGGCGGATGGCGGGAAGGCTGCCGGCGAAAGATCCTTCCCGGTCGTCAAATCGCCCGGCGAGGTCGGTTGCGAAAGCGAGGGCATTGTACCACAGTGCATTGATCTCCACCGCATAACCGTGACGGGGAGTGACCGGCACCCCCTCTACGGTTGCGTCCATCCAGGTGAGGGCGTTGCCCCCTTCGCCGGCATGGAGGAGGCCCCGCTCGTCGATGCCGATACCGAACCGCGTTCCGGCCAGGAAACGGGTGATGATCCGTTTCATGACGGGCCAGAAGCGATTGTGAATCAGGCCGATATCGTCCGTCACCCGGAAGAGCTCCTGGACTGCCCGGAAATAGAGGAGCGAACTGTCGACGGTGTTGTAGGCTTCGGGGGCGCCGCACGCGGAGAAGAAGTTGGGGAGGAGACATTCCTGCTCGTGCCGGCCGATTTCGGTCAGGATCTCGACCCCTTCCCCGATCCGGCCTGCGCTAAAGGCGAGGCCGGGGAGGGAGATGAGTGTGTCCCGGCTCCAGCTCGCGAACCAGGGGTAACCGGCGATGATGGCCGGTCTCCCCGACGGCGTCTTAATGAGAAACTGTCGTCCCGCGCGGAGCAGGGCGAGAAAGAGTTCCCGGTCCTCTCCAGTGAATCCATCGGCCAGTTTTTCATCATCCGAAAACTCTTTCCGCCGTCGAAGAATTTCGATCTCCCAGAGAACTTCCGGATCCTCTTCCGATGACTCGCAGGAGACGGCAAGGATTACCGTGCTATCCTTTTCGACGGGAACCTCCATGATCCCCGGGAGAAAGAGGTCCTCCTCCCATTCGAATCCCCGCTCCCGCTCCTGACTGTACTCGAAGCGCTTATACCAGAGAGGCGAAGCGACGAAACGCGATGACGTCGAGGTTCGAATGAAAAGAGGGGGCATGCCCGTGTAAGGCTCGATACTGAATCCGTTTGCGATTTCCTCTGTTTGGCTATGGAGATAGGGGTTCGCGTGTGCAAGGCTGTGGTACCCCCGGTAGGCCAGAAACGGTTTCAGACGCAAAAGACCCGCCTTGGGGGATCCGGCCAGGTCATAGCGGATAAGAAGGATGCCTCTTTCCGGGACCAGCAGGACACTTTTCTGCAGACTCGATTCACCTGCGCGGTAGATAAACCGGGGGCAAATGTCAAAAAGAAACTCATTCAGAATAGGGGGCGCCGGCGGAAAAAGAACGCCGGGATACCGGTGGGAAGTGAAGAAATATTCGTCTCCATTGACAAGTAAAGAGTCCTCCAGCTTGGAAAAGAGGACATACCGACCCTCCGGCGCCTGAAGATTGGCCACCATCAAGCCGTGGTAACGCCTCGTATGGCAATTTTCAAGGGTGCTCGAAGCGTATCCCCCTTGACCGTCGGACTCCAGCCACTCCCTGTCGATTTCCTGAGGATCCGATTCGTTGCAGTCAATACGGATCATAGAGTGTCTCTTATTGGGGCATCTGAACGACCTCGACGCCCTCCGGCGCCTTGAAGGTGAAAAACTTGTCGGGGACCCCTGTATTCAGGCTGAAGTCGCTAAAACGGAGCCGTGTGGTATTTCCAAAAGAGTCATTGAATCGGCACTGGAGGATTTGGAAGATCTTCCCATCGACAATGATATGGAGGCGGTCGACGCCGCTCCCCGATTCTTTGGCCGTCAGTACTAGGCGGTAGTTCCCGTCACCGTCGAAAGGGGTATCTTTTGAAAAACGGATCTGAAAATCCTCCGAGAGCCTGCCGATGCCGGAGAGGAATTTGACGGCCATTCGCGATCGGTAAACGTCTTCGGCGTTCTGGACGTAAACCATGCGGTCTTCGGGGACGTAAAGCCATGCCTTCTGGGCGTTGATGACCAGCTTCTTGAACTTCGGCTTGGTATAGTCCCACAGCATCATCTTTGGATTCTTGAAGTAGACCGTACCCTCTTCCCGTTCGGTCTTCTTCATGGATTTGATGGTGACTTCCTGGATGAAGGTTGCCTTCAGGTCGATGGTTTTATCGTACATCTCCTGGGTCTTCGCGGTCAACTGCTCCAAAGAGAGAGGCTGGGCACAAATTACGGTAGTGGGAAGCAAAAGGAATACAAACGAGAGGATAGCCATCACCGTTTGACGCAGGGTGGGGATTCGATCCCGGTTGACGGGGAAACCGCTCTTTGGGAAGTGCGAAAACGGCACATTTCTCCCGCGGGGTTTATCTCCCGGCAAAAAGGTCCCGTAAGTGGCCGAGATAGCGCTGTTCGATTCTAAGTAGCTGTTATTACATAACATATTTACCGCCCAAACCTTATGCAAACCGGTAGAAAATCGTGACATACGAAGAGTTACGCGAGCTATCCACAGGTTTATCCACAACCTTCTCCACACACCTGTGGATTCCCGTTCCAAGCTCCCCGGATCAATGGAAATATCCGATGGACTTCCCGATCAGTCGGTAATTTTGATCCGCCAGCCGAAGGGGTCATCCTTCTGGCCGTACTGAATCTGTAAAATTTCATTATATAATCTTTCCGTTAGGTTACCTGTTTTTCCTTCGCTGATGGGGTATTCCTTTCCCCGGTAACTGAGCTGACCGACCGGCGAAACTATAGCGGCCGTTCCCGAAGCGAAGGCCTCCTTGAGGATCCCGCTTGCGATTGCACTCATGATTTCGTCCATGGAAAGACGTCTTTCTGCGACCTTAACCCCCCAGCTTTTGGCCAGTCGGATCACCGAATCGCGGGTGACACCGGGGAGGATTGTGCCTGTCAAGGGGGCGGTGATCAGTTCATCGCCGATGACGAAGAACATGTTGCTCGTTCCCACCTCTTCGACGTATTTCCTCTCGATGGCGTCGAGCCACAGGACTTGGGTATAACCCAATTTTTTTGCGATCTCGCCGGCATAAAGACTGGCCGCGTAATTGCCTCCGGCCTTGCAGTAGCCGGTTCCCCCGGGGACCGACCGGCAGTATTCCTCTGTGACGAAGATTTTCGTCGGGCCGAACCCCTCGGGGTAATAGGCCCCCACCGGTCCCACAATGATGAAAAAGAGGTATTCGTTTGCGGGGTGGACGCCAAGCGCGGATTCAGAAGCGATCATCGTCGGCCGGATGTAAAGGGAGGTGCCGCTTCCGCGGGGGATCCACTCCTTGTCGATCAGGATCAGTTTCTTCAGTGCCTCCATAAAGAGCGCTTCATCGAGCTGCGGCATGCAGAGACGTTCTGCCGAGACATTCATCCGACGGATATTCTCCAGCGGCCGGAAGAGAAAGATGTCGCCGCCTTTTCCCCGGTAGGCCTTCATCCCCTCGAAGATCTCCTGGGCATAGTGGAGGCACATCGCGGTAGGATCGAGTTGGAGCGGCCGGTAAGGTTCGATCAGGGGGTCATGCCAGCCCCGACCGGCATGGTAGGACATGGTGAAAAAATGATCACTGAAGATCTTTCCGAAGCCCAGCTTCGACTCATCGGTAGGCTTCCTCTTCCTCTTATCGGGAGAGGCTTGAATCACTCTGATTTCCATTGTCATCTCCTTAAACAACCACCCTCAAAAGGTGTGCAATATATAAATCCTTATCACTAAATCAACCGGCAATCAAGGCTTCTGTATTGAATGGCTTCCGCAACATGCGAGGGTCGAATCTCGGGACCGCCTTCGAGATCCGCAATCGTCCGGGCGACCTTCAGTATCCGGGTATGGGCGCGGGCGGAGAGCCCCAGCCGGTCGACGGCCATCTCGATCAGTTGCCGCGAATCTTCGTCGATGTGGCATAAGTCCTGGATTTGGCGGTCGGACAGGCGGGCGTTGAAAAGGGTTTCATCGTCGGGAAAACGGCTTTTCTGTATCCCTCGAGCCCTTTCTATCCGGTCCTTGACCGCGGCGGAGGGTTCGCCCACCTCCCGCGCCGCCAGGTCGCGGTAGCGGACCGAGGGGACCTCGACGTGGATGTCGATCCGATCGAGAAGCGGGCCCGAGATCTTGCCCTGATACTGGCGGATCTGCTGCGGCGTGCATCGGCAGGGGCGGTTTCTTTCACCGAAATAGCCGCAGGGACAGGGGTTCATCGCAGCGATGAGCATAAAGCGGGCCGGGTAGGTTGCCGTATATGAAGAACGGGTGATCGTCATCCGTCCGTCTTCGAGAGGCTGGCGCAGCGCCTCGAGGGCGTTTTTTCTGAATTCGGGCAGTTCGTCGAGGAAAAGCACCCCGTTGTGGGCGAGACTGATCTCCCCCGGTCGCGGGACGTGCCCTCCTCCTACCAGCCCCACGTCGGAGATCGTGTGGTGCGGCGCCCTGAAGGGGCGGGTCCCCAGGAGTCCCTCGTTCCGGTCCATGAGGCCAGCGACGGAGAAGATCTTTGTCGTTTCAATGGCTTCCGGCAGGGAAAGGTCGGGAAGAATCGTCACGAGACGCTGGGCGAGCATCGTTTTCCCGGCCCCCGGGGGGCCGATCATCAGGAGATTGTGCCCACCGGCTGCGGCGACCTCCAGGGCGCGCTTGGCCTGCTGCTGTCCCCGGATCTCGCAAAAATCGAAAGGATAGTCGCGATTTTGCCGGAAGAGCTCCCCAACATCGACCCGGACCGGCTCGATCTCTTTCCGGCCGCCTAGAAACTCCACGACTTCGGAGAGGTGATCTACTGCAATGACCTCAATCCCTGCTACTAGAGCCGCCTCGGCGGCGTTTTCCCTAGGGAGAATCATCCCGCGAATACCCATTGTCTTTGTCCGGAAGGCCGCGGAAAGGGCGCCGTGGATCCCCTTCACACCGCCATCCAGCGAGAGCTCACCGAGGAGTAGATAATCGGCTAGCGGTGCTGCGGGCATCAGTTCCTGGGCGGTCAGGATCGCCACAGCGATGGGGAGGTCGAAGGCGGTGCCCTCCTTTTTGATGTCGGCGGGAGCGAGATTCACGGTGACATGATGGCCGGGGAAGGGGTAGCCGGAATTTTTTACGGCGGCTTTGATCCTGTCCTTGCTCTCCCGGACGGCCACATCGGGAAGACCGACGGTCGAAAACAGCGGAAGACCTGCGGCAAGATCGACCTCGACCGTAACGGGATAAGAATCGATGCCGATGATGGTGGAGCTGATGGCCTTGACGATCAAAGGGAGCACCCCCTGACGGCTTCGTAAAAAGGCGGGATGCTGCGTTGCGCTTCATCCTTCGTCATTGCGGCGTACATAACAGTACGCCTCATTCCTCAGGATTCGCGCGCCTTGCCTGCGGCCTTTTTATGAAGCCGTTCCATTTTTTGACTTTTTTTACAAGGTCGTCGTTCCCGGATGGTTCTGATGCGCTTCCGTCCGGCATACTAAACGAGAAAGATCATTTGCGCAAGCGGATTTACGGGATTCGGCGTAATTCTCTTGACACACAAAATCCTTCTTCATATATTGCCATTGCAAAAAAGAAAGCTCTCTTCGGTCATTTTATCAAAGCGGTCAGAAGCAAGAATTCAGGGCCTCTGTATAGTGAAGACATTTATCGCCGACCTAAAGCAGTACTGGAGGGAACGACCCTTCATCTGGAGCGAGCTGCAAGACGGTTCTGCGAAGAAGGTCCGTTTCCCTACGGAGGGTAAGGTGTTGGTATTGGGTCCCCATCCCGATGACCCCGAGTGTGCGGCAATGACCTGCAGACTCTTGATGCATTTCGGCTGCGATCTATGGTATACCGCCGTCAGTATGAGCCCTTCCGGTGTAGAGGACCGGTATGCCATAGAATGGGGACATGACAGTTCCATTTCTTTGGAGGAAAGAAAGATTGAAATCCGGCGACTGGAGCAAACTTCGGCAGCCCAGATGTTTGGTTTGGCCCGGGAGAGGTTGACTTTCCTTGGCATAGAGGAGGCTGAAGGGCTCAATTCTATTGAAAACCTGACCAGAATGAAGGAGCATTTAGAATCTGTCGCACCGGACATGGTTATCCTGCCCGCGGGCAATGATTCAAACCAAACCCATGTGTGGGTGCATCAGGTTTTTCGGAAATGTGTCCAAAACATCACAACCAAGAAAGAAAAACCCGTTATCGCTCTATACAACGAAGATCCGAAAACGATCGAGATGCGTCATGACCTGTTTGTTCTTTTTGGCGAAGAAAGCGGAGACTGGAAAAGGGCGTTGTTGAGGGCTCACGCTTCACAACAACAAAGAAATATTCACAGTCGCGGCATCGGATTTGATGAACGGATTCTCAATATGAATCATTTACGTTATAGACTCCTTCGAGAGCGCTTATCCACTGTGGATGGTTCAGCCAGATACGCCGAGGTTTTTGAGATTGAATTGTTCGATGTTCCTTCAAAATTGCATTGACCACTAAACAAGAAAGGGGACGCGATGGCTCTCTACGACGAAATAAAAACATTAATCATATCTGAATTGGCCGTGGATGAAAACGTCGTTGTGCATGAAGCCCATCTGCAAGATGATCTTGATGCCGACTCACTGGGACTTCTGAATTTAGCAGAAGCAATTAGTTCAAGATACGGAATACAACTGCAGGGCGATGATCTCGTGGATATCCCCAATGTGGGTGAACTTGTGAAGTTGATCGAATTAAAAATGGCTGCTCAGTCTTGACCCACATTTTTTGGAGGGAGTCGCATGGAATATCAAAAAATAACCAAGAAGCCCCTCGAACAACACGCAGTCAAACCCAATCTTAAAGATTACCCCGAGGCGATTAAAGAATGGAGTTGGGATCAGGTTTCTTGGGAGTTAGACTGGTTTGACAAGGATCATCTCAACATCGCCCATGTGGCCATCGACGCTCATTTGAAAACAAACCGGCGAAACAAGAAGGCCCTGATATGGGAAAGTAAAAAAGGCGAAGGGGAAGAGTATACCTTCCTAGAGCTATCTCGACTAAGCAACAAATTCGCCAATGCCCTCGTGAACGAGATGGGTGTCCAGAAAGGGGACCGGGTCTTCTTTTTCCTGGAGAGGGTCCCGGAGATATATATCGCCATTCTTGGAACGCTCAAAGCAGGCGGCGTGATCGGTCCGCTCTTTTCCGCCTTCGGACCCGATGCCGTCAAAGACCGCGTGGGAGACAGCGAAGCAAAGGTTTTAATCACCAGTCCCTCGCTCAAGAAGAAAATCGTTGAGGTTATTCCTGAACTCCCCGCCCTTAAGCATATCATCCTGGTGAACCGGGGCGAAGGGAAAGCGAATCTTGACGATCCATACTATGATGAGTTGATGGCCAATGCCTCCGAATCCTTTGACATCGTGAAAACACACAAGGAAGACCACGCCATTATGCACTACACCTCGGGCACCACGGGAAAACCGAAAGGGGCTGTGCATGTCCATGAGGCCGTGGTTGGCCATTACGCCACTGCCAAATATGTCCTGGACCTTCATGAGGGAGATGTCTATTGGTGCACGGCTGATCCCGGTTGGGTGACAGGGACTTCATACGGGATGTTTGGCCCCTGGTCGAATGGGGCTACTCAGGTGGTTTACGAGGGGGGATTCAGCGCGAAACACTGGTATAGCTTCCTGGAACGGAAAAAGGTCACCGTCTGGTATACGGCCCCTACCGCCATCCGGATGCTGATGAAGGCCGGAAACGAACTCCCGCGTCAGCATTCGTTCGACCCTTTGCGTCACTTGTGCAGTGTGGGGGAGCCTCTCAATCCCGAGGCGGTCGTCTGGGGAAAGGAGATCTTTGGAAATGCATTCCATGATAACTGGTGGCAGACCGAAACCGGTTCGATTATGATCGCCAATTACCCGATTCAGGATATCAAACCCGGCTCCATGGGAAGACCTTTTCCGGGGATCGAGGCGGGAATTGTAGACGACGACTTCAATGAGCTCTCCCACGGAAACGAAGGAAACCTGGCGCTAAAGCCCGGATGGCCGTCGATGTTTCGCACCTACTGGAAAAAGGATGATCTCTATCAATCCCGGTTCAGGAAGGGATGGTACATCACAGGCGATCGGGCAAAGAGGGATGAAGAGGGCTACTATTGGTTTGTGGGTCGCACCGACGATGTAATCAACACGGCGGGTCACCTGGTGGGTCCATTCGAGGTGGAATCCGTCCTTATCGAGCATCCCGCTGTGGCGGAGGCGGGGGTGATCGGCAAGCCGGACCCGATCGCCATGGAGGTGGTCAAAGCCTTTGTCTCGCTGAAGGATGACTACGCCCCATCGGAGGAATTACGTCATGACATTCAGAAATTTGTCATGAAGCGGCTCTCCAGTGCCGCGGCTCCACGCGAAATAGAATTCATCTCCACACTGCCCAAAACGAGGAGCGGAAAGATCATGCGGCGTCTGCTGAAGGCAAAGGAGCTCGGACTCCCCTTGGGAGATACCTCCACCATGGAAGAGGACTAAAGGGGTTACTCTCATGATGACGCCAGACAATTTTTTTGACTTGAAGGATTTTGATCATCGGGGGATTTTCTCGGAAAACGAAGCGGCCTGGACAGCCCTTGATCATCTGAAGGACTATCTGGCGACCTTCTTCCAGAAGTCGTGGCCGCTGTCCAAGACAACGGGCCAGATTGGAAAAGCGCTTGTGATCTATAATGATGAAGTCCGAGATGATCTTGAAGTAAAAACTTCGGATCCCAACGATTCGATACAGGTCTTCCTGAAAGGAGAGTTATTGGAAAATGTGGCTGTGATTTTACCCGGAGCATACCTTTTCAATGAAAAGATCATCATCGGTCCGGGAACCGTCGTTGAGCCAGGGGCATTCATCAAGGGGCCGGCGATCATTGGAAATGACTCTGAAATTCGCCAAGGTGCTTACATCCGGGGGGGCTGCATCGTGGGCAACCGGTGTGTTGTCGGACACACGACGGAGATGAAGGGATCTATCCTTCTGGATGGTGCGAAGGCGGGCCACTTTGCCTACATAGGCGACAGCATTCTAGGTGGAGACGTGAACCTCGGTGCGGGAACGAAGCTAGCCAACCTGAAGATGATACCCGGGTCGATTACGGTGACCGTTGAAAAGAAACGGTATGATACGGGACGTCGCAAGCTGGGGGCAATATTGGGTGATCATACCGAAACCGGGTGCAATTCGGTGACTTCGCCCGGCACCCTGATGGGTCCCTCCTCCATAGTTTATTCGGGGGTGTCGGTACCGAGCGGATATTATCCGGGGAGAACCGTTATTACGCCCTCGCACGGCTCTCTGAAAATTCGCAGTCTGAAGTATTAACCCCTTTGTCGTTTCGTTTTGTTTTAACCTTCTTGACTGAGGGGAGATGCTGTGTTAAGTTTCCCCCGAACATTCAATACCACTTCATTCCGACACGGCAGGGTCATGAACCAACTATCCCATCTCGACGAGAAAGGACAGGCGCGAATGGTCGATGTGACGGCCAAGGCGCCTGCGCTCCGTGAGGCTGTTGCCCAGGGGTGTGTCCGGATGCGTCCGGAAACGGTCGCCCTTATCGAGCAGGGCGGAATCCCCAAAGGGGATGTGTTTGCCACGGCAAGGATAGCGGCGATCATGGCGGCCAAGAAGACCGGGGAGCTCATCCCTATGTGTCATCCCCTCGAACTGACAGGGGTGGAAATCCGGTTCACGTGCGATGCGGCAGTGGGCGAGGTCGTGATTGAATCGCAGGTCAGGACAGTGGGAAGGACGGGGGTCGAGATGGAAGCCATGACGGCCGTCGGCGTGGCGGCGCTGACGATTTATGATATGTGCAAGGCGGTCGACCGGGAGATGGTCCTCACGGATATCCGGCTGATGAGCAAGCGGGGCGGCAAGAGCGGCGTCTTTATCAGGCCGGGGTCAACGGTTTGAACAAAGTACCGTTACCGGCGGGAGCAGAGATGGCTCAGCGTCACTATACGATAAGAAGGGCTTTCCTGATTGTTCTTGGTCTGGATGCCTTTCTCCTTTTCTGTCTCTTCCTGGTCTCCCTGCTCATGAAAGGGGATGCGATGGAAAAGCTTATCCTTGTGCTATTTTTTCTGCCCGCCCTTGTTCTCTTCCTCGAATGTCTCTTCCGGCGGGTCACTGTGGTTGAAGAGGGTCTCGTGATCAGGAAATTGGGGCGTAAAAAGACGCTCTTGTGGGATGAAATCACCCGTGTCGGCTACCTCGTCCTCCACAAGAAAGTGTATCTCCTGCTCACGACAGTCAAAGGGTTTTTCGTTATTTCCAATGCCTTTGAAGGATTTCCCAGGCTTGTAGAGGATCTCGTCGCCCGTGTCGAACCGGACAGGGTTGAGCAGGATGTCCGCTTGCAGGCGGGGCGTTCCATGATAGGGATCGCCAATATCGTTGCAGCGTGGGTTGCCGCCGTATTGATGATGGTGATGATCCTTATGAAGTTACTCCCCGTTGTTGTATAATCACCGTAGAAGAAAGGAACCCGTTGATTCATGAAGCGCAGGCATTCTAATGTGAATGGCGTGGTGCAAGAGGCGCGGACGTCGCCGGCTGCTGTAGCCGAGGAGGTCCTGGAAAAGATGCTCGAGGATATCGCGACCATCTTATCGGCGACCGAAAGCGGAAAGAGTCGGCTCTATGACGAGGTTTTGGTCATGGTGGATAGGATCCTCTATCGCCTCGCTCTCAGGCGGTCGAATCACGTCAAGAGCGCCGCAGCCGCCTATCTGGGGATCAACCGGAACACTTTCCAGAACAAGATGGTCAAGCTCGGCATCGATAACCATGAGGAATGACGGGAGAGCGCCTGTAATAGAAATGATGCTGATCGAGTTCTGCCGGAAGGCCGTCTTTTTTCTGCGAAACTGGCAAATCTATGTGGGGCGAGACCCGCAGTGTGTGTCGGGACCGGCGCTGATCGTGTTTCCCCTTATTCCCGCGACCCTTTTCTGCGGTCTGGCGGGCATCCTGGCTATCCGTAAAAAGGTGAAACCGGTTCAACCGGGGGGCGATTTATACGAATCATTCGGGAGGGCAATCGGGAAGGACCTCGCTTCGCTCCTGGAAGGTAAGATTGCCGCCACAGAGTATCTGGGCGGGAAGTCGTCCCTGGAGGAGATGGAGAGAGAATTACTTGACCTGAAGGGTGAGGAGGTCTTCCGGAGGATTTTTTTCACAGAGGAAGAGGCGCAGCGCCTGAAGGATCTTTCGGCGCGAATGAGCGCATTTCTCACGGCTGAAGAAATTCTTTTGGACCAGAAGGCCGGTTGCCTTTCCACAACGGACCTCGAGACGGTGAACAGCGGTTTGGTCCTGATCCGGGACCTTCTCTGGGGGCTGGACCACGATATCCTGGACAATGTACAGAGGATCGTCGCGTTGGCCGGGGCCGACGGCGTCGCAGATATCGACCCGGAAGCCCTTCCGAAATACCGGAAACTCAACTCCCTTCTAAACTGCCTGGACCGACTGGAGGTCCGGGGGAGGGATTCGGCGGGAATACAAATTTCGTTCGTCCCTGTCGATGCCGAAGCTGCTGCGGAAACCCTTGCCGGTCTTCGGGCGGGCGGATTTGAAGCCGAGCTTCGCCTGCGGACGGGAGAGGGTGACCTTGTCAACGGTTCGCTCACCTGCTCCCCGGGATTCAACCTTACCTTTACCTACAAGACCGCCTCCATCATCGGCGAGCTGGGGCGGAATGTTCGGGAGTTGAGAAGTAGGATCGCGCGGGACCGCCTCTTCCAGGCCTTCGCCCGACTGCCGGTCGCCTTCGAGACCGCTTTTGCCCACACCCGCTGGGCCTCGGTGGGATCGATTACCGAAGAGAACTGCCATCCGCTCAGCAATTTCACCCTCCCAACGGCTGCGCCTTCTGACGCCCTTCAGGGTAAACACTACCCTGCCTACGGGACGGGCCCCTGGACCATCCATGTCGCGCTCAACGGAGATATCGACAACTATCAAATCCTCCGGGAGGCGATCGAGGCCGACGAGGAGCTGGTTGCGCCGGAGGTGACGACCGATACGAAGATCATCCCCCTCCAGATCGAAAAATACCTCCTTCGCGGTTGCGACCTCACCGAAGCGTTCAGGCGCGCCGTCGGCGGCTTCGAGGGGTCTCACGCCATCGCGATGGTGTGCAGCGCCGAACCCGGAAAGGCATTCCTGGCCCTGAGGGGGAGCGGCCAGTCGATTTACATCGGGATCACACCCGATCGATATCTCTTTTCTTCGGAACTCTATGGTCTGGTGGAAGAGACCCGTTTCTTTGTGAAGATGGACGGCGAAAAATCCTCCCATCCCGACCAGCCGGAAGCGACCGGCCAGATCTTCATCCTCGATCAGGGTGCCCCCGGAGGCGTCGGGGGCATCAAGGCGCTATTCTATGACGGGACCCCGCTTCGGCTGGGCGAGAGCGAGGTCCGGAAGGCGGAGATCACGACGCGTGATATCGACCGGGGCGACTATCCCCACTACTTTCTCAAGGAGATCACCGAGGCGGTCCACTCCGTCCGAAAGACACTGCGCGGCAAGTACCGTATCGAGAGGGATCGGGGGGGGGAAAATGTCGTCTTCAACCTTGGAGAGGACATCGTCCCCGAAAGGATCAGGGAGGCCTTGACCGGCGGGACAATCAGGCGAATCGTGGTCATCGGACACGGGACGGCCGCCGTTGCCGGAAGCGCCGTGGCCGATGCGATAGAGAGCCGCCTCAAGGGAAGCGGGATCCGCGTGGAAGCCAAGGTCGCTTCCGAGCTGAGCGGCTTCGCTCTGGAGAAAGACCTGCACGACACCCTGGTCATTCCGATCACTCAATCGGGGACGACCACCGATACAAACCGCGCCGTTGCGATGGCGGCCGAACGGGGCGCCGGTGTGATTGCCATCGTGAACCGGCGCCAGTCCGATATCACCGCCAAGGCAGATGGCGTATTTTACACATCCGACGGCCGGGACGTCGAGATGGCTGTCGCCTCGACGAAGGCCTTCTACTCCCAGATCGTGGCCGGCCGCATCCTCGCCCTCTATTTTGCCCTTATACTCAAGACCCTCTCGGGTGAGCGGATCGCAATGGAACTCCGACGGCTTGAAGCGACGCCGGCGCTGATGCAGAGGGTTCTCGGCAGGAAGGAGGAGATCCGCCTTGCCGTCGAGAAGACCATAAAGCACAAACGATACTGGGCCGTCGTGGGGAGCGGGCCGAACAAGGTGGCGGCGGACGAGATCCGGATCAAGCTGAGCGAGTTGTGCTACAAGACGATCTCCTCGGATCTCATCGAGAATAAGAAGCACATCGACCTGTCCGCCGAACCTCTCATCATTGTGTGCGCCTCGGGAAACCCTGAGGCGGTGACGGGGGATGTCCTCAAGGACGCAGCGATCTTCAAGGCCCACAAGTCCTGTGTGGTCGTCTTCGCCGATGAAGGGGAGCGGCGTTTCGATACGATCGCCGACGCGGTGATCCCCATCCCGAAGGCGTCGATGCCCCTCCCTGTGATCCTCAATACCGTGGCCGGCCACCTCTTCGGATATTACGCCGCCTGCAGTATCGATGAGGAGGCGATGTTTCTGCGGGAGTTCAAGGGTCGCCTCAATCTGGTCATGGTGGAGCATGCCAGAATGAACATGAACCTTTACGAGAGTGTCGCCGACGGTCGGCTCCGCCGGCTGGTGGGTGATTTCGCGGACCGCTTCCACCACCGGAAAAACCAAGGGGCATTTACCCTGACCGGCACCCGCACGATTTCCGACTTGGTCCTGCTGCTGAAGTACGCAGCCGGAAAACTCCCGCTGGACGATTTCCGGCATGACTTCCCCGCAGCAGAGGGGGCGGGCTCGCCGATCGACCTTCTCGATGCGACGCTCGGTCATGCCGTGGATGAGCTTTCCCGTCCGATCGATGCCATCCGTCATCAGGCCAAGACGGTCACGGTGGGGACCAGCCGAAAGGAGACGCCGCTCAAAGGACTGGTCTTCGATCTGCTTGCTCAGCTCGATTTCTCCGCCGAGTCGCTTCTGAGCACGAACATCCTGGACATCGGCCGGATCCAGCGGGCGGTGGCTGCCATAAGAGGCTATACCCTCTATGCGATCAACCATCTGGACGCCGAGGGAAAGCCGGGGGAAGACGCCACGGTCGTTATCGTAAGCCGGGGAGGCGTTTCCGCGGGGATGCGCTCGCGCGCCGAGACGTCGGGGCGCCTGATGGGGACGAAAAAGGGCATTGTCGCCTCCGGCCGTATCTATGTGGGTCAGGGAAAATCGGACAGCGCCCCGCTGATGATCATACCGCTTTTGGGCGGGGATGATCTTGTCCGACACCTCCTGCTGATCCACGTGAGCTTCAACGAAGCGCTTTCGGTCGACGAGCGAAAGGAGATCATGGGCGAGCGGGTGAACGATATCCGCAATCTCATCCAGGAATACAACCTGCCCTGGGATGACCGGGAGCTCGGGAAGATTGCGGTCGCGACTCTCCTCGGCGAACCGGTGGAGGTGATTGCCGGAGCGATCAGAGCGAATATAGGAAATAGGGGGACGGAGCCCCTATTTTTTAGGGAAAAATAGGGGCTCCGTCCCCCTATTTCAGGGAGTTATCATGAAGACAAAATTCATATTCATCACGGGCGGCGTGCTCTCCTCCCTCGGCAAGGGGCTGGCGGCTGCCTCGATCGCGGCGATCCTCGAATGCCGAGGGCTTCGGGTGACCAACCAGAAACTCGATCCCTATATTAACGTTGATCCGGGGACAATGAGCCCTTTCCAGCATGGCGAGGTTTTCGTCACCGATGATGGCGCCGAGACCGATCTCGATCTGGGCCATTACGAGCGGTTCACCGGCACGAGGATGGGGAAAGGGAACAACCTTACGACCGGTCAAGTCTACTTTTCGGTGATCTCGAAAGAGCGGCGGGGCGATTACCTGGGGAAGACCGTGCAGGTCATTCCCCATATCACCAATGAGATCAAGGAATATATCAAGAAAACCGCCGATGGCTTTGATGTGGCGATTGTGGAGATCGGCGGTACGGTGGGCGACATCGAAAGCCTCCCTTTTCTCGAAGCGATACGTCAGTTCCGGAACGAAGTGGGTCGGGAGAATGCGATCTTCATCCACCTGACGTGGGTTCCTTTTATAAAGACTGCGGGGGAGGTGAAGACCAAGCCCACACAACACAGCGTCAAGGCCCTCCGGGAGATCGGCATCCAGCCCGACATCCTGCTGTGCCGAACAGAAAATTTCCTCTCCGATGAGATCAAGGCCAAAATCTCCCTCTTCTGCAACGTTGAAGTGAAGGCTGTCTTCGCCGCCAAGGATGTGGCCTGCATCTATGAGGTGCCTCTCATCTATCATAAGGAGGGGGTGGATCAGCGGATCGTCGAACTCCTCAATATCTGGACAGGGAAGCCCCATCTCGAGGGATGGGAGGACGTCGTCAACAAGTCCGTTTGCCCTGTGTATGAAGTCACGATCGCCATCGTGGGGAAGTACGTCAACCTGACCGACTCATACAAGAGTCTCAACGAGGCCCTCCACCATGGCGGTATCGCCAACAACTGTCGGGTTCATCTTTGCTTCGTCGATTCGGAGAAGATTGAAAAGGAAGGCCTGGCGGGGAAACTGGACGGCGTCGATGGGATACTTGTCCCGGGAGGATTTGGCAACCGGGGAATCGAGGGGATGATCACCGCCGTCGAACATGCAAGAACGAAGAAGATTCCTTATTTCGGGATCTGCCTCGGGATGCAAATGGCCGTCGTGGAGTTTGCGCGGCATGTCTGCGGGCTCGACCGGGCGAATAGCGCCGAGTTCGACGATTCCGGACCCTATCCGGTGATCGACCTCCTTCCCGAACAGAAGGGTGTCGTCGAAAAGGGGGCGTCGATGCGGCTCGGGGCCTATCCCTGCGTCCTTGCGGAGGACTCTTTTGCCTGTGCGGCTTACGGAGAGAAGGAGATCAGTGAAAGGCACCGGCACCGCTACGAGTTCAACAACGAGTTCAAGGACAGGCTCATGGGAAAGGGGCTCCGGATCACCGGGACATCCCCCGACGGTCGTCTCGCTGAAATCGTAGAGATAGGGGAACATCCCTGGTTTTTGGGCTGTCAGTTCCACCCGGAGTTCAAGTCCCGGCCCACGTCCCCCCATCCGCTCTTCAGCCACTTTATCCGCGCCGCCCTTCGGGGGAAGATGAAGTGAAGGAAGG
>Ga0154452_1115_pt1 | contig 45588 bp, 41 predicted proteins | sample RifGroC2_FD_105645 | JGI IMG/M metagenome (GOLD analysis project Ga0154452, IMG submission 105645) | Syntrophus sp. GWC2_56_31 | reverse complement strand
GATGTCGGGGCATACGTGGTGACCGAGGGCGTCGTCAACAGCGCCTTGGCATATTCCTGGGTTGCCGTCGATAACAGACCGGCGATAGCGGCCGAGACGGCGCTCTGCTGCGACTTGGTCTGCATTTCAAAATACTTCGGCACAGCGATCGCCGCCAGGAGGCCGAGGATGGCGAGAACGGCGATGACTTCGATCAGTGTAAAACCTTGCTGATGTTTTTGCATGCGGTCACCCATCTCTTTCGCACCTATTGCTATTTGACCATTTTCGTCATGTCCCACATGGGGAGGAAGATCGCCAGGGCGAAAAACCCGACGACAGCCGCCAAGCCTACCATCAGAATGGGACCGATCATATCCGAGAGAGACTTGACAGCGTATTCCACTTCGTCGTCGTAGTGGATGGAAATCTGGCCCAGCATCTCGTCGATGTTTCCGGATTCCTCGCCGATCGCCACCATGTCCACCAGCATCGGCGTAAAGTATTTGGCCGCGCGCAAGGGTCCGGAGATCCCTTGCCCCTCTTGGACCCGTTCGCGAACCTTTTGTATTTCGGTGGAGATCGCCTTATTCCCGATCGTGTCGGTGAGTATCGTCAGCGCCTGCATCACGGGAACGCCGCTCGCCTGGAGGATCGCGAAAATGCTGGCAAATCTGGACATCGCCGCCTTCTGGAAGAGAGGTCCGAAAAGGGGGAATTTCAGAAAAAAAGCGTCCAGCACGTAGCGGCCTTTCTCGGTCTTGATGTAGCTTCGCAGGCCGAAGATCAGGACGATTGCGCCGCCGATCAGGATGTACCAGTAATCGGCCAGCCCCTGATAGAGAGCCATGGCGATCTTTGTGGGTATAGGCATTTCTATACCCGACTTGGAGAAAATGGCGGCAAATTTCGGAATGACGAAGGTCAGCAGGACAAAAAAAGCAACCGCCAGGGCGACCAGGACCATTATCGGGTACTGCAGGGCGGACTTGATATCCGATTTGATCTTGGCCTCGTGCTCGATAATCTTGATCAGGCGCTCGAGGATGGAGGGGACGGTGCCGCTGACCTCGCCGGCATTGATCATGCTGAGGTAGAGCGGTGAAAAGAGTGCGGGATGCCGCTTCATCGCCTCGTGGAGAGATGAGCCGGCCTTGATATCGCGGCAGATCGCCACAACGGCTTCTTTCAATACCTGGTTCTGACACTGATTTTCCAAAACCTGGAAGAGCCTCAGGATCGGCACCCCTGCCTGCATCATCGACCGGAATTGCTTCGTGAAGAGGACCAGATCCCCGATTTTGACCTTGTTCATGCCCGCTTGCAATTTCGCGAAGAACGATCCGCCGTCGCCCGTCGCGCGGGCCGCTGTTACTTTTGACGGGATAAGTCCTCGTGAAAGAAGGATGCTTTCCGCCATCTCCGGGGAATCGGCCTCGACCGTCCCGGTGATGTTCCCGCCTCTTTCGTTGATTGCCAGATAGGAGTAATTCGCCATACGCTATGCCATCGGCGCCTAAACCATCACCGACGAGGCGGCCTCTTCGAGTGTTGTAATTCCCTGGAGGACCTTACTGGTTGCATCCTCCTTCAGGGTCCGGAGTTTTCCCGACTCCACGGCTGTCCGCGTCATCTCTTGCGCCGTTTTTCTCGTCAGGATCATCTCCTGGAGCTCCTCATCATTGACGAGCACCTCGAAGATCCCGGTCCGCCCTTTGTAGCCGCTGCTCTTGCATTGATAGCAGCCCTTGCCGTGCTGGAAATTGGCATTTTCGACACGATCGAGGCCCCAGGCGGCAAGGGCGGCCTCCGACGGTTTGTAAGATTCCTTGCAGTAGGGGCAGACCGTCCGAACCAGCCGTTGGGCGAAGGAGACCAGAAGCGCCGACGCGACGAGAAACGGCTCCACTCCCATATCGATGAACCGGGTGATGGCGCCCGCCGCATCGTTCGTATGGAGGGTGCTCAAAAGGCGATGGCCCGTCTGTGCCGCCTGGATGGCGATCGACGCGGTTTCGGAATCCCGGATCTCGCCGACCATGATGATGTCCGGGTCCTGTCTGAGGATCGAACGCAAGCCGCCCGCGAAAGTCATTCCCGCCTTCCGGTTGAGCTGGACTTGTCGGATGTTGTCGATCCGGTATTCGACAGGGTCTTCGAGCGTGATGATGTTCGTATCCGGTTGATTGAGTTCGTTCAGTATCGAGTAGAGGCTGGTGCTCTTGCCGCTTCCGGTAGGGCCGGTGCTCAGGATCATGCCGTAGGCTTTGCGCATCATTGTCTGGATCTTGTCGCGGTCCGATTTTATCATTCCCAGGCGGTCGAGCGAATAGACCCCCGAACTCATGTCCAGAAGTCGCAGGACGACATTCTCGCCGTAGATCGTGGGCAGGGAAGAGACGCGTACGTTGATCTCCTTCTTTTCCATCTTGAGCGTAAACCGGCCGTCCTGGGGTATTCTGGAAATCGTGATGTCCATGTCGGCCAGGATCTTCATCCGGGCGACGAGCGGCAGACCGAGTGATTTCGGAGGCGAAGGGACTTCGTGGAGCTTTCCGTCGATCCGGAAGCGCAATTGGATGCTGGTTTTTTGGGGGCTGATGTGGACGTCGCTCGCCCCGTCGCGGATCGCCGAGGCGAAGATGGAATTGGCCAGGCGGATCACCGGGACTTCGCCGGCCATGTCCTGCAGGGATGCGACCTGAATCTCTTCCGCGGCCGCCTCCTGAGCCGTTACCGCTTCGGGTTCGGCCTCGATGTCCATCTTTTCGAGAACGCCGCTCATGCCGGTTTGCATCCCGTAGATGCCGCTGGTCAGTTGGTTGAACTCGCGCTCCGTACAGACGACCGGCTCTACCTCGGAGTTGGTCATGACCTCGATGGTGTCCAGGGCGTTGATGTCCAGGGGGTCGGTCATGGCGATCGTGAGGAGGCGCCCCTTCTTTCGGAGCGGTGCAATCATGAATTTCTGGGCTGTCTCGAACGGGATCAGGTGGGAGAGGGTCATATCGAGGGGATAGAGGTCGGGGCGGTATTTCTCGATCTTGAGCTGCTTGCTCAGGACATCCACGATAACGCCCTCGCTGACAATCCCCTGACGGCTGATATACTGCCCCAACCTGAGGCCGGCCTTCTTTTGTTCGACAAGGGCCTGCCCGAGCTGCTCTTCCGTGAGGAGCTTGCTCTCGACGAGCATTTCCCCCAGTCTTTTCTTGACGATCATAGGTTCACACCTTCTCAATAGGCGAAATAGACGGTATCCCTTTCCGGTGTCTTCATGATTTCCGCGCTCGCAGCAAACATCGACGGCAGAGTCGGAATGGCGTTCTGCGCCGCTGCCTCGCTGGAGAAACCCTTCTTCAGGACAATCGTAAATGCCAAACCGTCTTTTTGGGTCCATGAGGGGATCAGTCGGATCGGCAGTTGCTCCTGCGGGTAGGTTTTGAAGATCCGGTACGCTTCTTCGAGGCTGCCTTTCTTCGCAATCCGTATCCAGTATCCTGCCGTCGCCAACATCTGTGCCTGTGCCGCGATGGCTGGGAAGACGATCGTCTCTCCCGGCTGGATGATGTTCATATCGACGATATGGGGATTGGCACTTATAACCGCCTGGAAACGGTAGCTTTCGGTGTTGCCGTAAATCTCCAGCAGAAACCGGAGAACCTCATCGTGTTCGCGGATCTTCAGGCTCCCAAGCAGAGCGGGGGGTGTCCGATACCGTTCGGATGCGCCCGGCGATTTCGTCGGCGCCGTTTTCTCCTGCGTCGTCTTGGCGGTCGCTGGGAGGCTCGCGGTCCGGTCTGCGACCGGCCGGAGGTGCGGTTGCTCCGAGGCGGCGTCATTCTGGACCCCTGCGGCTGACCCGACGTACGCTTTCGATTTTGTCGAGGTCTCGATCGGCTGCACAGCGGTCGCTGTCGGCCTGACCGTATCCGGCGGATCGGGTAAAAGGAAGGAGAATGCGGTCAGCGCCAGCGCCAGGCTTGTGAGAACGCCGGCCGTGACCCACCGACTCTTCCGGGTCGTGCGGGGCAGCATCCGTCGGGTGGTCGAGCGGACGACGGTCCAGCCGGCGCCGGTCTTGTTCTGAATGATCAGCGTGAGCAGTATCCGGTGACACAGGGTGATGATCCTGCGCGGGTACCCTCCAGTGGCGAGGTATACCGCCCACAGGCCGGGGAGTGTGAAGAGGGCCGGCATTTCCGCCGGACGGCCGGACCGGGAAAGCCGGAAGCGGATCAACGCCTTCGTTTCCCTGAAATTGAGAGGTTTGAGAAAATAGTACTGGTTCACGCGGTCGGCGAAATTGGCATGACGTTTCAGTATCCGCCTGAATTCGTTCTGGGCGAAAATGACGATCTGGAGGAGTTTGTTTTCGTTCGTTTCATAGTTCAGAAACTCGCGGAGGACCTCCCGGCAGAAGCCGGGAAGTTTCTGCCCCTCGTCGATGATCAGGGCGATCGTTTTTTTTTCGTCCACACCCTTCTGGAAGAGATAATTTTTAATGGATTCCTTCAGATGCCAATCGCTTTCCGCTGTTTCCGCTCCGGGCAGGCCGAAGGTCGTTGCGACAGTGGAAAGAAATTCACGGGTGTTGCTGAAGGAGGGATCGAGCAGGAGGTGGGTCTGCACCTCATTGGAATCGGTTTCCGGTTCCGTAAACCTGAGGATAAGCTGTCGGCAGAGGGTGGTCTTGCCCATACCCACGTCGCCCATGACCACGTTGAGACCTCGGCGCAGACGTATGGCCAGCTCCAATTGCTGCAGGCAGGCCAGATGTTCCGTGGATAGGAAAAACAAGTCCGGCTCCGGCGAGTTGGAGAACGGCTCCCGGTTCAGGCTGAGTATCTTGAAGTAGTCCATGCTATTCGAACCATATCACGTTACCGAATTATATTCCATTTTTCCGGCAGCGAGACGGTCACGGCGCCGACTTGGTCGCCCCGGTCCCGCGGGTCGGCGTTTCCGCCCTGGACAGGGCGGGAAGGATCTTCGGTGTGATGAAGATGAGAACCTCCTCCATCGTCTCGTTCTTTCCTTCACCCTTGAAAAGCCAGCCCAGGGCGGGGATATCCTTCAGGCCGGGGACGCCGCTGACCGCGTCCGTTCCCGATTGCTTCGTCAGGCCGGAGATAACGATGGTCTCGCCGTCCCGGATGATGAAGGTGGTCTCCGTCTGCTTTTTAATGATGAAAGGATTTCCGTCGACGTTTTTTGTCGGGTGCACCTCGTCTTTTTTCACGAGGATTTTCATTAACAGGTTTTCACCGTCGATGACGTGCGGCGTGATCTCCAGGCGGAGCACGACATCCTCAAATTTTACCGTCCTTACGGGCGGATTGACGCTGGTGTCGAGCGTCGAATAGGGGACCCGTTGCCCGTTTTCCGTGAAGGCCTTCTGATTGTCGAGTGTTGTAATAGAGGGGCTGGAGAGGATGTTCAATTTGTTCTCGTTCTGGAGGGCGGTTAACTGGAGATCCAGGAGATTGCCCCCGATGCTGCCGAACAGCAAACCCAGAGAAGCTGCCCCTCCGGACATGACGCTCGAGGCGACGGGGAAGTTGACGCCGAAGCCCTGGCCGCTGATCCCCGTGGCGCCGGTGGTGGGCGTATAGCCCCCCGACAGGGCGCTCCCCGGAGGCGTGGTCGAGCCTGCCGAGCCGCCCGGGGTAATAAAGAGGTTGCTGTTCCCGGCCTGGCGGGCATACATGCCGCCCCACTGGATCCCCAGGTTCCGGGCCGTGTCCTTTGACGTCTCGACGATATTGGCCTTGATCTGGACTTGGGGAGTCGGTTTGTCGATTTTCTCGATGATCGGCATCATCCGGACCAGGTCATCCTTGATCGCCGAGATGATGAGCGAGTTGCTGTGTTCATCCACGCGGACCGCCCCGCGCGGCTTGTCCTCCTTGCTCCGTGTGAGGAAGGTTTCGAGGTTCTCTTTCAGGTCCTTCGGTTTTGCGTAATCGATCGGGACGATGACGGTCAGGAGCGGTTCAACCCACTTGACGCCCAGCTCCTGGGTCTTCCGTTTCAGATCAAGTTCCTGATCTTCGAAGGTCAAAACCCTGAGGATGTCGCCCTCCCAGGCGTAGGTCAGGCCCTTGGTGCCCAGCAGACTTTTGAAGGCCTGGTCCCAGGGGACATCCCGGAAATCGATGGTCACGTCACCCTGAATCTCGCTTTTTACGAGGATATTATGATCGACGATCCGGGCGAGGGCGCGCAGGACGGTCTTGATGTCGGCCTGGCGCATCTTGAGGCTGACCATCTGAGTCGGGAGCTTTCTGACCGGTGCGGTCGCTTCTTCTCTCCCCGTCTCTGCGCCGCCTTTGAGCAGCTCCTGGATAACGGCCGAGCTTTTCTCGCGCGGGGCCGGCGAATGGCCTGTTGCCGTATTCGCCATCGTCGTCCATTTGTCAAAGAAAGGATCCTTCTTTACGGCCTGTTCGGCCGCACAACCGAATATCAAAAGAGCAGATATCATGACGCCCGCCAGAGCTCGTCGACATGTTTTATTGATATGATCCATTAATGCCTCCATTACTCCTGCAGCGAAAAAGTCAGCAACTTCTTGGTCGCACGGTTTTCGATGGCGACCCTCGTCGGGGAGATGGTCTTCAGCACGAATCCCTGGAGTTCCAGGGATTCGCCTTCCCGATATTCCACGCCGTTGATGATGGCCATCCGTTTCCGGCCGACCTCGAGATAACCGGTATAGGCGAGTTCGATTTTCGGGGCGGTATCTCTGGGAGGCGCCTTGGCCTCGGTCCACAATTTATAGGCCTTGTTGCCCAGAAAAGGGTCCTGCGTCCATTCCTTTTCCGCCCGGCTGAAGACAAGCGCACCTGGATCTTTTGATGTGTCCTTTGCCATGTTCGTGGTGATGTCGGTCACGAAGGTGTTCAGTTCGGCGGTCTTCTGACCCATATCCACCCCTTGGTCCTTTTTGCCCGACGTCAGAAAATCGAAGGCGGCGTATAGGATCACGATTGCCATCATTCCCAGGATGATCTTTTCTCGCTTACCGAATTTATCCATGTCAAGCCCGCCTGTTCATCCGATGGCTACCCAAATCTTCAGCCTGAACTCCTTGCTGTCCGGTTTCTGCTGAAGCGTGATCTCTTCGATATGCTGCACAGAGGGAGTGCCCCCGAGCTGGATAAGAAATTTCCGAAAGTTGATGAAATCTCCCTTCAGGACGACGTTGACCGACAGCGACGAGGCGTCGCCGGTCAGCGCGCTGATATTCGGGATCGCCGACGTCATGGACATCCCGCTCTTCTTGGCCAAGGCGCCGAAAGTGAGTGGAAGCGTATTGAGCTCGGTCCTCGCCAGTTTTCCTTTCACCGGCAGGGGAAGGACATCCGATTCCTTCTTCATGCTCCTATCATGGAGAGACTTCTTGAGAGGGCTGAGCGCTCGCTTTTCCTCGAGCCGGAACCGGGTATCCGTGGCTTGCCTTCCCAGTTCCTCCATCGTCCAGATGTTCGGCAATATCCCCGCCAGGATGAAGATAATGACGCCGGCCAGGCAGAACCCGAAATAGATGATGCTCTGCCGCGGTATATAGTCGGTCATTTTCAGCTCAGCCATGGATTTGCTCCGCCACTTTCATGTTCAGGATAAAATGAAGCGTCTCGCCTTTGAGATAGGGTTCCACGCTATTCTTCTGGACGGCGACCTGCTTGAAGAGCGGCGACGCCTCGAGAGCCATCGTGAACGCCGCCAGGGAAGTTTCGAATATCTGCTTTTCACCCAGGATCAGACCCTCCAAGGTGATCTCTTCCACCTGTGCTTTCGGGGCCTCCTTTTTCCCGGCATCTACTCCGGTCGCCGGTCCGAGGGAGATCTTCATGTCGGTAAAACGGATGTGCGCCGGCGTCTGGGCTGCGAGCTCGCTGATCAGCACCAACCCCAGATACCGGTCGGCGTAAACCCTGGAGAGCTCGTTCCTCTGTTTCAATTTGGCAACCAGTGCCAAAATCTGGTTGCGGTCGACCGTGGGGCCTAACTGGGCTAGCTGCGCTTGGAGTCCTGCGATCGCCTCCCTCTTTTTGCTGATAGCATAGGTCTGGTATGCGAAGATGGCCGTGCAGGTCAGGACAGAGGCGATAAAGATTGCGAAGACGGCCCTATTGATCCGCTTGATGCTCACTTCCCGTTCCTTGTCCTTGTAGGTGAGCATCTGGTTCGGCGTTCGTTCGTTGTCCGAGAGGGCGAGGCCAAGGGCCTGTACGAAGGCGATTCGCTCCGAAACATGGTGCAGATCGTCTACATCCGGACAGGTGGTTGATTCTTCGTCGATAAGGGGGTCCAGGATGGCGCTCGCCGTCCCCAATTGGGCTCCTATGTAGTCGACGACCGACGGGGAGATGTTTATAGCGTCGGAAATGAAAATCCTGTCGATCCGGTTTCCGGGCCTCGTCGTATTGAAGTGTTCGAAGGTCCTCTCCACCTGGCGGACCAGCCTTTCCAAGGCGGGCTCGATCATCTTGAAGATCGCTTCTTTCCGGAGACCGAACCCGACATCGCTTTCTCGCGGGGGGGGGGCATCACCCAGGCGCCGGATGATCTCACGTCCCTGCTCCGGGGTGAGAGGCTGTGCATCCGGACGCGCTTTCATTTCGCCGGCCTGCTCTATCAAGGCATCGATCATGCTGTTCAGTCCGGCCTTGATACCACGGGTCATGACAAGGTTCCCACCGGCATAGATATCGATACGGGAGAAATCTATGTCGATATAGAGGCCGGCGACGGTGAGGTCAAAAACCGGAATCCACTGGGTCCTAAAGAGATTCTGCACCGAAAAAGGGGCGATCGTGATGCCGGTGAGGGGCCAGCCGATCCTGGAAAAAAGGTTCTTGAGGTCCTCGATCTCCTGGCGGGGGGCAGTGTATGCCATTACGGCCAGTTTGGGGACTCCCTGCTCGACCACCTCCCCTTGGACCTCAAAATCAAGGATCGTCTCTTTTTCGTTGAAGGGCGACTCCTTCTTGACCGTCCAGTAGACCATATTGCCGATCAGCTTATTGGCAACCTTGGGGATGCTGATATGGTGCACTTCGACGTTGGCCGAGGACATGAGGCCCCAAAGGTGCGAGTGCTTTGGAGACCCGCATACCGATCCCAGTGCGGATTTCAGGAATGCAGCAAATTCCGGCGTATCGACGGAAGTATCTGGCGGCACGGCCAGTCGTCTCCGGTCGAGTATCTGCCGGGTTCCGCGCCCCCTATCGGTGACCCGCACCAGACGAAGATAGTCACGGCCGATATCGATACCGACCGTGGATGATTTCTGAAGTGCAATAAAGGCCGGCGAAGGAAGTTTGAAACGACTGCTTCTTTTGAACGGAGTTTCGGCGGGATCCGATGCGACGGGTCCCTTGTCCCTTTTTTTACGGATGACCCTGAGGAGCTTTTGTGTCGATGTAATTTCACTCGGTCGCGCCATTTAACAACTCCTGTAGATCCGAATCAAGCGATTATAAGTCCAAAAGCAGCGAGTTCTGACTTTTTACGTGACTGCCATTCCTGGCAGTCCGATAATGTTTCAGCCGCTCTTTAGCTATATCCATGTATGCTTTTGGGAAATGCTTGACTTGGCGAATCCCGAACTGAATGACGGGAGGCTCCGGAATGATCTCCTTTGCGATGTACTGGCGGATCGTCTTCGCTGATACGCCAAACTCCGCCGCCGCATCGATAATGGTGAAGTAGGTCTGGCCATTGAAAATAATCATGCCTTCCCCCCTCCTTGAAATGATATGAAACGGAGTAGCAACCGTCCCGACGGTTCGAACCTATCAAACCATCCGGAAGTTGTCAAGGGGTTTTTTATGATTTTCTTACGAAATCGTAAAAAAAGACCGATCAATGATGTACGGGAAGCTCTATTCGGGGAGAGGGGGGAGAAAACCGATCTGGTTAAGCAATCTGATCGTGGTTTTTGTGGCGGGGAGATTTTCTATCTCCTCGGGCGCCACCCAGCGTGCCTCGAGGGCGTCATCGGCCGCCAGCACTTCGCCGCTCACGTAGTCCGCCGCCAAATCGACGATCACATAGTGGAAGCGGACACGGCCGTCATCGTCCCGATGGCAGACATCGCAGGTAAAGACCGGCTCCCCGGCGCGGATGGTTATCCCGGTCTCTTCCATGATCTCCCGCTCAGCCGCTTCCCGCAAGGTCTCTCCCAGCTCGAGCCCGCCGCCTGGAATAGCCCACAGACCGCTGGCGGGCGCCACCCCTCTGCGGACGAGAAGGACGCGGCCCTCCCTTAGAACAACAGCCCCCACCCCAACCCTCGGACTATCCGGATATTCACGACCCGCCATAAAGCAACACTCCTTTTACGAAATCTGAAAATCGAAACGGGACGTCATCCAGGGACCGGAGTCGCCGTTGAACACCCGCTCGACAAAAGTCACGCGCCCGCTGCGGTCGATCATCAGAACGGTCGAGGAGCGTGTTCCGTAGAGAGGGCTTTCAATAAAAAGTGGAGAGAAAACCCGTTCCCTTTCCAGCCCCACCCCCGTATCGGGAAGCTGTTCATCGGGCGGCCTTGACCGGTCGGCAAGAAGAGCGAACATCGTATCCGGCGAGGGGGCCTTTTCCCTCTCGAGGAGATCTCTGAAGGCCTGTTTCCCCCGTTCCACTTTCGGCCATGGCGTGTCGAGGAGATGATTGCTGATTCCGTGGACACCCGGCAACAGAAGGATCTGAGTCCCCCGGTTCGAGAAGTAGTAGAGCTCGGATGGGTTTCCGACGAGCAGACCGAAGCCGTTATATTGCGCCGCCTTTGGCGACAGCCAGCGGAGATAGGCTTCCGGTGTCCGCCGTCCCCGGAGAAAGTCAGCGACAAGCTTTCCCCGCGACGGGGCGCCGTCTTTCAGAGTCGCCGGATCTCTGTAATTGGTGAGCGCCGCCAGTCTTCCTTTCCGTGTGATCCCAAGCCAGGTTCCTCCTTCCCGCAGGTCTCTGCCGGCGAGAAGGCCCGGTGCGTCCTCCCAGAAAGCGGCCGGTGCAGTGGGCCGCTCGTAGAACTCGTCCCGGTTGGCTGCGAGGATAAGGGGAAAGTTCTCATGCATTTTCCAGGCGAAGAGGATCAGACACATTCCGACAGCCTCGCTTTCACCTCGGCAAGGATCTGCCCCATGACTTCCCCTGCCGCGGCGTGGATGACGACGTCTGCGGTCCGGTCCGCAGGTGTCGGGGTCAGGTTGATGATGACGAGCCTCGCCCCCGACTGCTTTGCATAAAACGGCAGATAGGCCGCCGGATAGACGGCGAGCGACGAGCCGACGACGATCATGAGGTCGCAGCGGTTCGCATGCCGGGTCGCATCCTGGAGAGTCTCCTCCGGAAGCGACTCGCCGAAGAAGATCACATCCGGCTTCAGAATACCCCCGCAGTGCCTGCATGAAGGGACTTCGCTCGACACCCCGCTTTCACGGAGGATCTCCTCCAGGGGATAGCGGTTGCTGCATTTCAGACAACGTATCCAGTGCATGTTGCCGTGCAGTTCGTAGACCTTGTTGGAATGATTTCCCGCCTTCCGGTGGAGGTTGTCGATATTCTGAGTGATGACACAGTCCAGGCGGCCCAGCGCCTCCAGTTCGGCTATGGCCTTATGGGCGGCATTGGGGTCGGCGTCCTTGAGCAGATCGCTGGATAGGAGAAAGCGCCACTGCTTCCGGCGCGTTTCCGGATTTGACAGGAACTTGTCGATGGTGAAATCTTCCGGATCAAACTTCGTCCAAAGGCCTCCGGGACTGCGGAAATCGGGGATGCCGGATTCCGTGCTGACACCGGCGCCCGTAAATACGACGACGTGTTTCGCCTCCCTGATCATTGCAGCAACGCGGCCGATCTTTTCTTTCGTTATGCCCTCGATCATCGCGCCTCACTATAGCCAAACTCCGTTGAAAAGACAAAGCGAAAATCAGATAGAAAAAATCGATATCTTCTTGACATGCAATAACCCTTTTGTTTATAGTCATCACACACGCGCGCTTCGCAGTCATTTCTAACCCTCAGACCGGCCTGCCCGCTTCCGATGGGCCAAAAGACGAGAATGTCATATGATCCAGAACGCCCTGACGATGCTCCAAAATTTCCGGTTCCAGGACATCCTCGACATCGCGATCATTTCGATCATGATATCGGCGCTGCTGATCTGGTTCAAGGACCGGGCCTCCCGATTCGTCTTCCTCGGCATCACCCTGATGGGGGCCGTCTATCTCCTTGCCCGCTTCTTTCAGCTCTACCTGACAACGCTGGTTCTGCAGGGATTTTTCACGATCCTGCTGTTCGTCCTGGTCGTCATCTTCCAGGAGGACCTTCGCCGCTTCTTCGAGCGGTTGGCCATGTTAGGGCGGTTCAGGAAGAGGGTCTTCGCGGTCGCCGCTTTCCATGAAAGCGCGGAAATCATCGCTCAGACCGCCGCCGACCTCGCCCATAAAAGGGTTGGCGCCCTGATCGTCATCCAGGGGAAGGATCCTCTCGACCGACACCTGACCGGAGGAAACCATCTGGACGGCCTCCTTAGCCAGTCCCTGTTGGAGAGCATTTTCGACCCCCACTCGATCGGACACGACGGCGCTGTTCTCATCGAAGGCAACCGAGTGATACGTTTCGGAAGTCACTTGCCGTTGTCGGCAAACGCGGCCCAGCATGGGAACCTTGGCCTCCGTCATACGGCTGCCCTCGGCCTCTCGGAGCGTTCGGACGCCCTATGTATCGTCGTCTCCGAGGAACGGGGCAGTATCTCGCTTGCGAAGGGGGAGAGGATTCATGAGATGGCCAACGCCTCGGCGCTCCGCATCGAACTGGAGGCTTTCTTTGAGAAGCGGGCGCCCCTCGCCAGACCGCGGCCGATCCTTCGCTGGCTGAAGGAAAATCCCCGGGAAAAAGTGATCGCCATCGTCCTGGCCTGTATTCTCTGGATCGTCTTCGGCTATCAGCGCGAGACGATCCGTCGTGAGTTTGTCGTCCCTATCCAATACCTGAACCCCCCGGTCGAATGGGTCCTGGAGGAACCCAAAATCATCGAGGCGAAGGTCACGCTGATCGGCCCCGGCCAGGCTTTTCAACTTCTGCATCCGGACAGTCTCAAGATTTCCATCGACCTGAAACAGCTTCGACCCGGCGCACATGAGATCACATTGAAACGCGAAATGGTGAAGGTCCCTTCCAACCTTTCGATCGCCGATATCAATCCGGAACGGATCAAGGTCATCGCGTCCCGGCTTTTTCCTCTGACCGTGCCGATCGAGGTACTGACGGAGGGCTCCCCGCCGCAGGGGCTTGCCGTCCAAAACATCACGGTCACCCCCGCCGAAGCGAAGGTTCTCATTCCCCGCAGGCTGCGCGGCAAACGGATCCGTATCCTGACCGAGCCGCTCGACCTTTCGCTGCTCGACGTCCAGAAGGTTTTCACGCCTGCGCTCAGGTATCCGCAGGATATCCAGTTTGCGGGAGGAAAAGCGCCGGTGATACGGGTCGTCGTTAAGACGCGGACGGCGCCCCCCCCTTCACGACGCTGAATGCTAACGGAATTCCTCCTTTTTCATCCCGTATCTGTTCATTAATTTATTGATCTGGCGGACCGTGATGCCGGCGGCTTCCGCCGTCCGGTTGATCCTCCCGCTGTTCCGGGTAAGGAGCTCCCGGAGGTATCGTTTTTCCACCTCTTCGACAGCCAGAGCGCGGACTTTTGCCAGCGTAAATCGTGTTTCTATGGGTATCGGCGTCGTTGCAGGCTCGTTGGCGGAGAGCTCGGCCGGGAAACTCGCCATTGTCAGAGTGGAGGAGGTCTCCAGGATACAGGCCCGCTCGATGAGGTTCTGCAACTCGCGGATGTTGCCCGGCCAGGGATAGCGCTGAAAAGCGTCCATGACAAGGGGATGGACATAATGTATCCCTCGATGGCTGAAGCGGTTCGCCTGCTTGAGAAAAATTTCCGTCAGTTGGGGGATGTCCTCGCGGCGTTCACGAAGCGGCGGGATCGTAATGGGAAAGACGTTCAGCCGGTAATAGAGGTCGCTCCTGAAGAGTCCCTTCTCCACCATCCGGGCGAGGTCCTCGTTGGAGGCGGCGATGATCCGCACATCGGCCTCGATGAGGGCCTCTCCGCCCACCCGTTGGAATGTCCGGTCCTGGAGGACCTGCAGGAGTTTGATCTGGGCGGCTGGGGTAATTGTACCGATTTCGTCGAGGAAGATGGTCCCGCCGTGGGCCAGTTCGAACTTGCCCAGCTTTCGTCGGGCGGCCCCGGTGAAGGCCCCCTTCTCGTGCCCGAAGAGTTCGCTTTCGAGGAGGGTGTCGGGGATTGCGCCGCAGTGGATGCCGATGAACTGAACCTCCCGCCGGTTGCTGTGGCGGTGGATGAGCTTTGCCAGAACCCCTTTGCCGGTCCCCGTCTCCCCGGACAAAAGGACGGTACTTTTGGTCGGTGCGACAAGACGAACCTGCTCAAAGACGGCGCGCATGGCGGGATTCCGGGTCTGGACAACGTCGAGGGAATCGGATTGCCAGAAGCGGTCCCGCAGGTAGTCCAGTTCCGACTGCGCCCGGATGCCTTCATGGATACTCTCGACGACATATCGAACTTCGTCGGCGTTCAGGGGGGTGGTGATGTAATTGGCGGCGCCTGCCTTTACCGCTTCGACCGCCTCCCGGATACGTTCCGGCGGGGTCATGACGATGACCTCCGCAGAGGGGACCGCCGCTCTGAGTTTCCACAGAGGGTCGCCGTCCCCTCGCTGCCGCTCGCCGATCAGATCGAGATCGATGAAGATGAATTCATACCGCCGCTTTCGAAAGATGTCGAAACTGTCCCGAACCGTAGAGGCCTCATCCACGTGAAATGACCGGCGAAAGGCGGTGCGGACGATCTCCGTGCGAGCCCGGTCTTCGGTCGCTGCAAGAATATACTTCATGGAACCTCCGGACAGATGTCAGAAAATCTTCCTTCCGCAGGACACGAGAATGATGTCCGTGATTCCGTCGTGCTTGTCAAGAGAAAAAACGGTTGCCGGCGGCCGAACGCGTCGAGCTTTTCATTGTATTTCCGAGGACGATAGGCTAAAATACCGCCATGTCCTTAGCAGACCATACGCCTTTCTGAAACGTAGACAATGACCGGAGGCAAGGAGCATGCCCGGAACCGCAAGAAAACGATCCGTCAAGACAGGCCTTCCTCCCGGATCCCTGATTCATATCGGGCAGAGGCATGCGGAGAAGGCAAATATCCTGATCTGCGAATATGACGAATCCCGTTCCCAGGAAAGGGAAATCCATTCCCTGGAAGGGGTCCTGCCTCCCCCCGACGGGACTGCCGTTGCCTGGATTCACATCGACGGTCTCCAGGAAATCCCGCTTCTCGATCAGATGGGAAGCGTCTTTGGCCTCCACCCACTGATCCTCGAAGACATCCTGAACACCGAGCAGCGCCCGAAGAGCGAGGATCATGGCGATTATCTCTATATCGTTCTGAGGCTTTTTCATGAGGATGCGGGCGGCGGTTTGATCCCCGAGCAGATCAGCATTGTCCTCGGACCCAACTGGATGATATCGCTTCAGGAGAAAAAGGGGACCCTTTTCGACCCCATCCGGGAGAGGCTCCGCAACGAGAAGGGCCGCCTAAGGAAGGCCGGAGCCGACTACCTGGCCCATGCCCTCCTCGACGCGATCGTGGACAGCTACTTTGTCGTTCTGGACAAGTTCGGAGAGAAGATAGAAAACCTGGAAGATGCGTTGGTCGGCCGCCCCTCGCCCGAGACCCTCCGGGCCATCCAGGCCTTTAAGCGGGAGATCATCCTCCTTCGGAAATCGGTCTGGCCCCTCCGGGAGATGCTCGGCGGCCTCGGGAGGTCCGACTCGCCGCTCATCCGTGAACAGTCGGTCATCTATTTCCGCGACGTCTACGACCACGCCGTCCAGGTGATCGACACGATAGAGACCTACCGGGACATGCTCTCCGGGATGCTCGACATCTATCTCTCCTCCATCAGCAACCGGATGAACGAGATCATGAAGGTCCTCACCATCATCGCGACCATCTTCATGCCGCTGACCTTCCTCGCCGGGGTCTACGGGATGAACTTCAAACACATGCCGGAGCTGGAGTGGCCTTGGGGGTACTTCGCCCTCTGGGGTGTGATGATAGTCATTGCCATCTTCATGCTGATTTACTTCAGACGAAGAAGGTGGCTGTAGAAGGCATCGGTCTTTCTCTCAAGATTGAATTTTCTGTTGAGTGATTAAAGGAGGTTGAACATGGCTGTTTTTGAAGCGGGTGACATTGTCGAGGCGGCGATACGGATCGAGGAAAACGGAGCGAATTTTTACCGATACGCCATGCAGATTGCCGGCAAGGAAGAGACGAAGTCTCTGTTTCGGCAACTGGCCGACGAGGAGGTGAAACATCAGAAAACCTTTTCGGAGATCCTGGCGGGGATGGACCAGTCCACCCCCCCGGAGGGTTACGACGGGGAGTATGCCGCCTATCTCCACAATTACGTAGACAACCGCCTCGTCTTCAAGACGGATGTGCTTGCGGGCGAGCTGGGGGCGATCAAGGATGAAGAGTCCGCCATCGATTTTGCTATTCGGCGCGAGCTCGACTCCCTTCTCTACTACCGGGAGATCCGCGAACTGCTGCCGGCAGACCGGAGGGAGGCGATCGATAGGATCATCCTCGAGGAGAAGAAGCATTTCATGAAGCTGTCGGAGATGAAGAAATTTAATTAGGGACAGAGCCCCTATTTTCCCGTGGTAAAATAGGGGCTCTGTCCCTAATTATCTCTACACCGCTTGCTCCGCTTTTGTTCGTACATTAATCCATCGGCTTTGGATATCAGGTCATCGAGGGAACAGGTGTTTTCATGATCTTTGTAAGCCATCCCCACACTCAACGAGAGTTTGTACTCCCTGTTCTCATTGGCGTTGTATATGTCAAGATGGTGCCGCAGCTGACTGTGAAATGTATCAAAGTCTTTCGACGAGGCGCCAATTCCGAGGACCGCAAACTCGTCACCCCCAACACGGGCAATAATGTCAGATTTTCGGAAAACCTGTTTGAATATCGTCGAAATTTCTACGAGAGCCTGATCACCCTTCTCATGGCCAAGGGTATCATTGATCCATTTCATGTTATCCACATCGGCAAACAGCAGCAGTAATCCACCCTTTGTTCTTTCCTGTGTCTTTAACTCGCGATCGGCCAGGGTCATGAATCCCCTTCTATTGTAAAGACCTGTGAGGTAATCGGTAATCGAAAGGCCTTTTATCTCCTCCTCCATCCGCTTACGTTCGGTGATATCGTGGATAATCCCGCGAAAGCCGATGGCTTGCTGCATAGGATCCCTCATGAGGGAAATGGATATTCCCACATACACCCTATCCGCATCTTTCCTTACGAACTCCACATCCAAATTTTTTACCGGGATACCTGTTCGATATACTTCCTTGTAATCAAGCAAAACCTTCGCGGAATTTTCTTCGTCCATATACTGACGGTTGTTCATTCCCTTTAATTCTTCGGTTGAATAACCAAGCATTTTCGACACAGAGGTATTGACGAAAGTAATATTGCCGGCCAAATCCACTTCATAGTAGCCTTCTTCGATGTATTCGAGGATGTTGTGGTATTTCTCTTCGCTGACCTGCAATGCCTCTTTCGTTTGATTAAGGGAGTCCGTGGTTCTTTCAAACCGTTCCAGCATGCGATTCACAGAGGAGGATATTTCATTCAATTCCGCTGCTTCCTGGTGAAGATTCAACGACAATTTTTCGCTGCCTTCCGCTGTTTTTTTAAGGAAATCAGCAGTGTTGGTAACCGCACTAAAGACGTAACGAACCAATATGATACCCATAGCTTCGAGTATCAAGATAAGGATAAAAAGGGCTATATTGCTTGGAGATAAGGTGATTTGCTGTTCATAAAAAATGTAAGCGATAACCAAAAACGGCAAAACGAAAATAGTAGAGACAATGACCATCAAGGTTTGTCTCAAATTTTTTTCTTGCATACCGTCTCCTTGTGTGTTCTGACAGGCATCCCTCTTTCGGGCATTTCATACTACAGATTTTTGAAAATTGCATGAGATATTTTTACATATAGAGTCGGTGACCGGTGTCCTGTTCTTGTTCCCTTGTCAATACGGGGGAATTGTGACAGGATGAACCCCCGGAGGGGGAGGATATGGGGGCGTTTCATCTGGTCAGTGAGTTTCAGCCGCGGGGGGATCAGCCGCAGGCGATTTCCAAGCTTGTGGAGGGGCTGGAGAAAGGGCAGGGGTATCAGGTTCTTCTTGGGGTCACCGGCTCCGGGAAGACGTTCACGATGGCGAACGTCATCGCCGCAGTGAACCGGCCCGCCCTCGTCATCGCCCATAACAAGACACTCGCCGCTCAGCTCTATGGCGAGTTCAAGACCCTTTTCCCGGAAAACGCCGTTGCGTATTTCGTAAGCTATTACGATTACTACCAGCCCGAGGCCTATATCCCCAGCACGGATACCTACATCGAGAAGGATTCTGCAATCAACGATGAGATCGACAAGCTCCGCCACGCAGCGACCCACTTTCTCGTCGAGCGACGGGACGTGATCATCGTGGCCAGTGTCTCTTGCATTTACGGCCTCGGCTCTCCGGAAGCCTATCATGGGATGCTCCTCCTGCTGGAGGAGGGGATGGAAATTCCGCGCGATGCGATGCTTGCCCGTCTCGTTGAGATCCAGTATGAGCGGAACGATATCGACTTCCACCGGGGGACCTTCCGCGTCCGGGGGGATGTCGTGGAGATCTTTCCCCCATACGAAGAGGAGAAGGCGATCCGGGTAGAACTCTTTGGTGATACGGTCGAGGCGATCTCCATCGTCGATCCCCTGCGGGGGAAGAAAATCGAACGGCTCCGTCGGATAGCGATCTATCCCGGCAGCCACTACGTGACGACGCAGGACAATCTGAAACGGGCGATCGGTGCGATCCGCGAGGAACTGGGGGAGCGGCTCCGCGAACTGAACATGGAAAACAAGCTCCTGGAGGCACAGCGGCTCGAGCAGCGGACCCACTTCGATATCGAAATGATGGAGGAGATGGGTTACTGCTCGGGGATCGAGAACTACTCCCGCCATCTCACCGGACGCAAACCGGGTCAGCCGCCTCCGACGCTGATGGAATACCTGCCCAAGGACGCCCTTGTTTTCATCGACGAGAGCCATGCAACGATTCCCCAGCTCAATGCAATGTACCGCGGCGACCGCTCCCGGAAGGAGACCCTTGTCAACTACGGCTTTCGCCTTCCCTCCGCCCTCGACAACCGGCCGCTCCGCTTCGAGGAGTTCGAGGCATTCGAAAACCAGCGGATCTGCGTCTCGGCGACGCCGGCCCTCTACGAGATGGGCCGAGCCGCCGGGCGGGCTGTGGAGCAGATCATCCGTCCCACGGGCTTGATGGATCCGGAGATCATCGTGAAACCGGTGACCCACCAGGTGGACGATCTTCTCGGCGAGATCCGCAGCCGGGCGGAGAAGGGGGAGAGGGTCCTCGTGACCACACTGACGAAGCGGATGGCGGAGAACCTGACGGCTTACTACGAAGGACTGGGGGTCCGGGTGAAATATCTCCATTCGGACATCCATACCCTCGAGCGGGTGGACATCATCCGCGACCTTCGAATGGGCGAGTTCGACTGCCTTATCGGCGTCAATCTTCTGCGCGAAGGGCTAGACATTCCCGAGGTCTCGCTCGTGGCGATCCTCGATGCCGACAAGGAGGGGTTTCTCCGTTCCGAGCGCTCCCTTATCCAGACGAGCGGGCGGGCGGCCCGCAATATCGCGGGGCAGGTGATCATGTATGCCGACACCCAGACCGCCTCGATCCGGGCCTGTCTCGACGTGACCCGGCGGAGGCGCCGGATCCAGGCCGGCTACAACGAACAGCACGGGATCACGCCGGAGAGCGTCAGGACGGAGATCCGCAACGTCCTCGGTTCCATCTATGAGGCCGATTACGTGACGGTGCAGACCGTTTCGGAAGAGCAGGCGGCGTATAGTTCCGAGAGGGAGCTGCCCGTCGTCATCCGGAAACTTAAAGAGGAAATGAAGCTGGCCGCCAGGGCGCTCGAATTCGAAAAGGCGGCGGCGCTGCGGGACCGCATCCGCGACCTGACGAAGATGATGCTGGAGATGGGCGGCGAGGTGTGAGCGGGGGTAGAGATGGATTTGAAAATGGATGAGATGACCGACAAGAGGGAGATCCGAAAAAGGATCATGACAATAAGAAATGCGATGCCGACAGAGGCGATTGCGGCGAAGAGCCGCGAGATCGTTCGGCGGCTGATGGAACTCCGGGAGATCCGGGAGGCCTCCACGCTGATGGTTTTCCTCAATTTCGGAAGCGAGGTCGTGACCGACGGGCTGATCGAGTGGGGGTGGGCGGCGGGGAATCGGATCGTCGTTCCCCTCTGCCATCCGGAGAGCCGGGAGATGACGCCATGCCTGATCGACAGTTTCAACGAGCTTGAGACGGGCCACTATGGGATCCGCGAACCGAAAGCCGATCAGCCCCGGGTTGTCACGCCTGGAGAAATCGATGCGGTCCTCGTCCCCGCTGTCGCTTTTGACCGGCGGGGATACCGGGTAGGTTACGGCGGCGGCTACTACGACCGCTTCCTGCCGAAAGCCCCGCGGGCGGCGCGGATCGGGGCGGTCTTCGCCTGCCAGATCGTGCCGGAGGTTCCGACAGGCCTCTACGACGCGAAAGCGCAGCGGATTGTTACGGAAGAGGGGATCATCGTTCCGGCGGATGAGCGGCGGCTGCCCGTCTGACGCAAAGCGACAATCAGAGCTTACTCTTTTTAGGCATTCCGAAAAGGGCGCGCCGGAGAGGGCTGTATGAACCGGTGGCCATCTGTCAAAGCCAAGAAAGTGCTCTCTACCCTAATTGCCAAATCCAAGAGCAAGTTGCAGACCGTGTATTTAGGAATAGCCCATTGATTTCTGGCTGAAACATGCGAACGTCATTGTTTGTCAATAGAAAAACCCAGACAACGGAGAAGATTTGCCATACAGCTATCAAGAGATGGAAAACATGGTTCACGCCATTCTTCCCCATGATCCCGAATACTCGAAGGGAAACAATTTGGTGGACTTTCTTTCGATTTGCGGATAACCATTTAAATGTACGGTGTTATAGGGCTGATTTTTTAAATGAGCGTGGGTATCCGTAACTTCCTGAACACGGTAACCGGCGGACTTCATATTGCCCGCAATCGCGGTTGCGCATTACGGGTAGAACCGGCTACGCAAGCGCATCTGCCGCAAAACCCGATCAATATTTTCAGATGTTTCGGCTTGGTCACTTCTTGGGCAGACTTTTATTGATTTCTCTCCTGCGCAGCTCGCCCCGGATGATCTTGCCGGTGGTCGTCATCGGGAGTTCGGTTACGAACTCGATCTCCCGCGGATACTCGTGGGCGGCCAGGCGCGTCTTCACAAACTCCTTGATATCCGTAGCCAGATCTTCGGTGACCGGCGTCCCCGGTTTAAGGACGATGAAAGCCTTGACGAGCTCTGTCCGGACCGGGTCGGGTGTTCCGATGACAGCGGACATCGCCACGGCGGGGTGCCTGATCAGGCAGTCCTCGATCTCCGCGGGGCCGATTCGGTAGCCGGAGGAGGTGATGATATCGTCCCTTCGGGCGACATACCATAGGTAGCCGTCTTCATCCTTCTTCCCGAGGTCTCCGGTGAGCGACCAGTCGCCGATGAACTTTTCCCGTGTGGCCTGCTCATTTCGCCAGTAGTTGAGGAACATGACCGGGTCGGGGCGGAGGATGGCGATCTCGCCGACCGTGCCCGGCAGGAGGATGGCTCCCTCGTGATCGACAATCTCCACGCGATGGCCGGGGATCGGCTTTCCCATCGAGCCTTTGCGGATGGGCATGATTTCGCAGCAGTTTCCGACGACGAGGTTGACTTCGGTCTGGCCGTAGAATTCGTTGATCTCCAGATCCATGACCCGGCGGCCCCAGTCGAGGAGCTCTTCGCCCAGGGTCTCGCCGCCGCTGCCGATCGTCCGCATACTGTAATCATAGCGTTTTTGGGGATCGTTCACCTGCCGCATCATTTTGAGAGCGGTCGGCGGCATGAAGGCGTTACGGATTCCATATTTGGCAATGAAGTGAAAAGCCTGTTCCGGGTCGAATTTTCTGGCACGGTAGGCGACGACCGGCACGCCGTGGTGCCAGCTCGGCAGGAGGACATCGATCAACCCTCCGATCCAGGCCCAGTCGGCCGGCGTCCAGTAGACGTCCTCTTTTTTGGGAAAAAAGTTGTGAAAAAACTCGACGCCGGGTATATGGCCGAGGACCACGCGGTGGGCGTGGAGGGCCCCCTTCGGCGGGCCGGTGGTGCCCGATGTGTAAATGATCAGGGCCGGGTCGTCCGCTTTCGTCGGGACCGGGTCTAAACGGGTTGCACCTTTTTCCAGCGCCCCCCAGAAATCGATAACGCCGGCCTCCGGTTTCCCCCGGGTGACGAACAGGAGCTGCAAATCGGTCAGGCGATCCCGGATCTGGAGAACCTTCTCGATATTGGCCCCATCGGTGATGATCGCTTTCGTTCCGCTGTTTACGAGACGGTATTCGAGGGCATCGGGGCCGAACAGCGTGAAAAGGGGAACGGCGATGGCGCCGAGCTTGTAGATGGCGATGTGCGCAATGGCCGTCTCCGGACACTGCGGGAGGAGAATGGCGACCCGGTCGCCGCGGGTGATTCCGTAGGCCCGAAACGCATTGGCCAGACGGTTGGAGAGGTTCTTAATGTCCCAGAAGGCGTATTTCTCGGTCCGGCCGCTCTCGTCCTCGTAAATCAGGGCAAGACGGTAACGTTCATCCGCCCACTTGTCGCAGACATCCACACCGATATTATAGTACTCGGGGATCGGCCAGCGAAAACTCCGATACAGCTCGTCATAACTGCCCTTTTTGCTCAGCATGGGTTCCCCATGGATCATATCATCAGATATTTCTTCTTGATCTCTTCATTGCTGCTCAGCTCGGCGATCGTGCCTTCGTATTCTATCCTGCCTTTGTTGATGACGTAGGCTCGCTCGGCAATCGCGAGGGAGAACCGGATGTTCTGCTCGGAAAAGAGAATGGTGACGCCCATCTCTTTGAGCTTGATGAGCTTTTCGGCGAAATCCCTGACGATCAGGGGCGCCAGCCCTTCGACGGGTTCGTCGAGGAGGATCAGTTCCGGATTGCCCATGAGCGTCCTGCCGATGGTGAGCATCTGCTGTTCGCCGCCGCTCAGGTGCCCTCCGAGATGTTTTTCCAGCTTTTCCAGGTGGGGAAAGCTCTCATACACCTTTTCCACCGTCCAGGGCTCGCCCGTGTAATGCTCGGAGTTTTTTCGGGCGATCTCCAGGTTCTCGCGCACCGTCAGGTCGGGGAAGATCAGACGGTTGTCGGGGACGTAGCCGATGCCCTTGCGGGCGACCATATAGGAAGGCTTGCCCCGGAGGTCCTCGCCGTGGAAGAGCACCTTACCCGTCTTTGGGGCCGTGAGGCCCATGATGCTGCGCAGCGTGGTGGTCTTGCCCGAGCCGTTCCTGCCCAGCAGACACACCAACTCGCCGCGTTTCATGTGCAGCGACAGGTCGAAAAGGATATGACTTGTGCCGTAATACGTGTTTATGCCCGAAACTTCCAGTATCATATGTCCTCACCGAGATAGCACCTCTGCGCTTCTTCGTTTCTTCTCACCTCTTCGGGGGTCCCTTCGGCGATCAGGATCCCTTGATACAACACCGACAGCTTCCGGGCATAGCCGAAGATGACCGATATGTCATGTTCCGTAAACAGGATCGTAAGCCCGATCTGGGCATTGAGGCGTTTCACCAGTTCCATCGTCTCGTGCGTCTCTTCGGACGACATGCCGGCCGTGGGTTCGTCGAGAAGAAGCATTTCCGGCTTTCCCGCGAGCGCGAGCGCCAGTTCGAGTTTCTTCTTGTCGCCCTGCGAGAGGATTCCGGCAACGGTGTCCCGGTTCGGCAGAAGCCCGGTCAGCTCCAGCAGTTCAAGCGTGCTTTCCCGGGCGAGCCCGCTGGCCGGGGTGAAGATGTCGAGCGTCCGCTTTTTCTGCGCCAGGATGGCCTGCCGGACGTTTTCGTACGTCGTCAGGCGCGGATAGATGTTGCTCACCTGGAAGGCGCGGCTGATGCCGGCGCGGGCGATGCGGTGGCGCGGCCAGTCGGTGATCGCCCTGCCCTGGAAAAGGACCGTCCCGCTGTCGGCATTATGGTAGCCGGTGATGAGGTTGAAAAAGGTGGTCTTGCCGGCGCCGTTGGGTCCGATGATGGCCGCGATTTCTGCCTTCTGGAGGCTGTAGTTGACATCGGTGAGCACGGCGTACTTGCCGAACGACTTGCTCAGTCCGCTGATCTTCAAAATGGTGGGGTCCGTATCGTTCATCGTTCCTGCCGTCCTTGTCCGTCCGTTTTTCCTGTGCCGTTACCCCTCCGCATCAGAAACGGGAATTTTTCGTCGATCAGCCCCAGGAATCCGCCCGGCATCAGCAGCACGACAAGGATAATGATGACGCCGCTCACCAGGGGCCAGTACTCGGTAAAGCTGGTCACCGTGGCCATCAGAAAGGTGTATATGGCGGAACCGACCAGCGGCCCGAGGAAGCTGAAGGGTCCGCCCATGACCGTCATGAACACCGGTATCCCCGAATGCATCCAGTTGGTGAGATCCGGGGCGACGCTGCGGTTGAAGGGCCCCCAGAGCGCGCCGGCAAGCCCGGCAAACATCGCGGCGATGATGAAGTTGAGAAGCATATACCGCTGGACGTTGATGCCGATGAATTCGGTTCGTTCGGCGTTGTCGCGGATCGCCCGCATCGTGTAGCCGAAAGGCGACTCGCTGATGATCCAGAGCGCAATCATCCCGATCGTGACGACGATCAGCGTGAAGAAGTAGTAGGGATTGGCCGCCTTACCGAGAAACTCAGGCGGCACGATGCCCTGCAGGCCGTTGTCGCCGCCGGTGAAGGAGTACCACTGGAAGATGATGTAATAGACGAGCTGCCCGAAGGCCATCGTAAGGATGGCAAAGTAGATGCCCCGGAGTTTGACGCAGAAATAGCCCAGTAGGGCGGCGCAGAGACCCGCCGAAAGCATGGACAGCGGGAGGGTGGCAAGCATCGGGACATTGGCCTTCACCATCAGCAGACCCGTCGTGTAGGCGCCGATGCCGTAGTAGGCGGCATGGCCGAAGGTAAGTTGCCCCATGTAGCCGAAGATCATGTTAAAGCTGGCGGCAAAAAGCCCAAGGATGAGGATCTCGGTAAGCACATGAACCCAGAACACGGGTACGATAAAAGGCAAAACGACCGCGAGCATAAACAGGATAGTAGCGAAAAAGTATTTGTTTTTCATCGGTCATGTCCTCATCGGTGTGCCGAACAGTCCCCAGGGTCGCACGATCAGGATGGCGGCGGTGATTACAAAAATCAGGACCATCGCCCCCTCGGGCCAGAAGAGGATCGTAAAGGAGAGGACCTCCCCCACAATCAGCGAGCCGACGAGGGTTCCCATCAGGCTGCCGAATCCGCCGATCACCACCACGCAAAACGCCTGGATGATGATGGCGGTATCCATGCCCAGCGTGATCGAGCCGATCGGCGCCTGTATCCCCCCGGCGAAACCGGCCAAGAATATTCCCAGCGTGAAAACCCATGTGTCGATCTGAGGAATCGGGATGCCCAGCGCGCCGACCATCTCCCGGCTGTAGACGGCGGCTTTGACGATATGGCCGTAGCGGGTGTATTTCAGAAACCACCATAGCCCGATTGCCACGGCGGCCCCGGCAAGGATGACGAAGATGAAGTAGGAATCGAGAGGCGCTCCAAATATGAAGACCGGCTTGCGAAGCATCTCGGGTCGGACGATCAGCTTGTTCGTGACGCCCCATGTGAGTTTGATCGTATCGCTCAATATCAGGGCTACGGAGTAGGTAATGAGAAGCTGCTCGTACAGTTCACGCTTGTAGATCCGCTTGATCAGCACGACCTCCATCAGCCAGCCCACCGCTGCTGCGGCAAAGCCGGCCAGCGGTATGCTGAGCCAGAACGCGAATGAATGCTCCTGCATGAGATTCCAGAAGGTGTAGGAAAAATAGGCGCCCATGAGCCAGAGGGCCGCATGGGCGAAGTTGAGGATGTTCATGACGCCGAAAATAAGGGACAGACCTGCGGCAACGAGAAACAGTATCGTGCCGTAGGTCAGTCCGCTTAGAAACTGCGTAAACAGCGAGGTGATATCCACATCGGTTTCCCCAGGGGTTATTTTTTCTTTCTGGCTTCCAGTATCTCTTTCTCGGGACGTTCGCTTTCGCTGCCTTTGATCTCGACGATATCCTTGTAGATCGGGAACGGGTACTTGGGGTCGTCGGCGATCGTGCCCGTGTAGGACGAGCAGCTTAACTGATTGTCTATTGGCCGGAAGGTCAGCTTGCCCCTTGTCAGGTTGACCGTCATCCCCTTCATCGCATCCTTCACTTTTTCGGTTTCGATCGATTTGGCTTTTTCAACGCCCTGTTTCAGCGCATATACGGCGTCATAGCTAAGGACGGCCCAGTCGCTGGGGAACTTGTTGTACTTCGCGCGGTAGTTTTTGACAAAATCGGCCATCATCGGGATGTCCATGTGCGCAAAAAACGGTCCCCTGGTCAGTGCGATGATATTGCGGGGGAGCGTCTTTGCCTGGAGCTGCAGCTCGGTCACGGTGATCAGCGAACCGGGATAGGGGATCTTGTCGAAGAACCCGTATGTCTTTGCCTGTTCCATCCACGCGACGTTATCATTGGATGCGATGCTGCCGACGACGAAATCGGGTTTCATGGCCATGATGCCGGTGATGTAGGAAGTGAACTGCGCCTCGCCCAGGCGGGGCCAGAACTCTTTCTTCAGTGTGAGATTTGGCGCAGTCTCTTTGAGGAATTTGACTGTTTCCGCCTGTGTCGATCTCCCCCATTCATAATCCGAGGCGATGGTGATATACTCCTTCCAGCCCTTCGCTTTGGCCATCTTCGCAATCGCGACGGCAACGGCCTTGGCCTGCATGTAGGTGTTGGGAACCACCTGGAAGGTGTACGGGCTGGGGTTGATTTTCGTGATGTTTTCGGAGTTGCTGATGGAGGCGATATGGAGCACCTTGTACTCCTGCGCAATTGGTTTTACCGCCATTGCCACCGCGCTGGAATAGTCGTTGATGACGGCCCTGATTTTGTCCCTGAGGATGAGGTCTTTCACCTCACGGACCCCCACATCGGGCTTGGTCTGGCTGTCGCGTACGAAAAGCTCGATCTTGTGCCGGCCGAGAAAGCCGCCCTTGGCGTTGATCTCTTCCACCGCCAGCTTGATTCCCTCTACCCCGTCGGCGCTGTACAATGCCCCTGCGCCGGTGAGACCGAGCGCTACGCCGAGATTGTATGGTTCCGCTGCCTTGGCGCCGGTCATGCCAAAAAAGAATACACATGTAATAACCGTTACGAAGAACGCTGTTGTTTTTCTGAGATCCATTTTATTCCCTCCTTGTTTGTGGGTAAAGATTTGAAATCTGTTTCCAATCAATCACCGCGTGCCCGTCTTAGGGACCACAATTCCCAATCAATATGTCAGCGTCATTCCCCCGTCAAAAAGGAGATCGCCGCCGTTGAGGTAGGTTGCAAAGCGCGAGTATCCGAAAATAAACAGATTGCCGACCTCCACGGGCGACATCATCTCCTTGATCCGGGATTTACCCATCATCACGTCTTTCACCACTCTCTCGGGGGTGATATGACGCTGTTTGGCCTGGGCCTGGATCTGATTCAGGGCAAGCTGCGTCTTTACAAAGCCGCTGCTCACCGTGAAGGAGCGTATCCTCCCTTCGCCCTCCGCCGCAATCGATTGAGAAAGGGCGCGAAGCCCGAATTTGGTGATGTTGTATGCCGGCTTATTGAGGGTGCAGATGTGGCCGTGGACGGAGCTCATGTTGCCGATCACCCCTTTGCCGTCGGCGTTCTTCTTGAAATGGGGGATGACAAGCTTGGAAAGGTAGAAGGGGGCCCGCAGCATGATGCTCATCATCTGGTCATATTTTGCCATCGGAAAGTTGTCGATGGAATCGATATGCTGGATACCGGCGATATTGGTGAGGTATCTGATGCTGCCGAGTTTGGCGGCCTCCCGGACGGCGAACTCCATGTCGCCGTCCTTGGTGAGGTCGGTCTTGATGAAGATCATCTGACCGCCCATCTTCCGGGCGAGCTGCTGCGTCTTCTTCCCCGCCGCGGCGTCGATATCGAGCCCTACGGTCATCAGGTTGTTCGCGGAGGCGGCGATCGCCGTCGCCTTCCCTATGCCGCTGCCCGCGCCGGTGACGATGCAGACGTTATTGATGTTGAAATCCTTGTCCGCCACCTTCAGGATATCTTCCTGCCGTATCTCGGGTTCCCTGATATATGCAGTCATGGCTCACCTTCTGAGTAGCTTCAAAGTTGTCAAAGTGAATTCTTGTCGAAGCGCCCCCTGCGGGGCGTGTGTCGCTATGGTACGCGAAGCCCGTGCCACTTTTTATCGGCAGGGCAGGATATGAAAATAATGGAATGGTTTCAAATGATTATTTTCTACTTGCCTTTACCGGGAGACAGGGTGTATCATCGCGTCATGTAGGATATTTGATACATTGTGTAGAGATACGGGTACGATCCACTGTATACGTCGAGAGACAGAAAAGAGGACAGGCCCATGCAGGGAAAAGGCTCAGTCGGGGGAAACGGCGCCGCTGCGAAAGACCGTCTCGCTCTGCTTGAACTCATTCTGGACAATATCTACAACGGCGTTATCGTTACCGATGCGGACGGTTATGTCATCTTTTTCAACAAACCCTACGGCATGTTTCTGGGGATCGATCCGGCCGAGCAGATAGGAAAACATGCCACAAAGGTGGTGGAAAATACCCGGATGCACATCGTGGCGAAGACCGGGGAGGCTGAAATCAACAAGGCGCACAAGATCAGGGGACAGAACATGGTGGTCCAGCGCATCCCCATCAAGCGGGACGGCAAGGTGGTCGCCGTCTTCGGGCAGGTCATGTTCAAGCACGTCAGCGATGTCGGCAAACTCGCCAAGGAACTCGCCTTTCTGCAGTCCAAACTCAAGATGGTCGAAGAGGAGCTGCTTACGCTCCGCGCGGAACGGTACACCTTCGACAGTATCCTTGGAACAAACCCCTTGATCTTGAACCTGAAAAAAGAGGCGCAGCGGGCGGCGGCGACAAACTTTCCGGTGCTCATTACCGGCGAATCGGGCACGGGCAAGGAGATGTTCGCCCAGGCCATTCACAACGGAAGCCATCGGAGGCTGCATCCTTTTGTCCGCCTCAACTGCGCATCCATCCCCAGGGATCTGCTCGAATCGGAACTCTTCGGGTACGAAAAAGGGGCCTTTACCGGCGCCGGTTCATCGGGCAAGTACGGTAAACTCGAACTCGCCGACAAAGGCACCGTGTTCCTCGACGAGATCGGCGACATGCCTTATGAAATGCAACCCAAGATCCTGCGCGTGCTGGAAGAAAAAGAGCTGGAGCGCATCGGCGGGGTTGCCCCGGTGAAATCGGATTTCCGGCTTATCGCCGCGAGCAATCAACCCATCGAGGAGATGGTGAGCGACGGCCGATTCCGGAAGGATCTTTTTTACCGTCTCGACGTCATACGTTTCCATATCCCGCCGCTCAGAGAACGGCGGGACGACATCGCTATCATAGCGAAAGCCCTGCTTGCGGGCATAGCCAAGAACACCTCCTTCCCGGAAATAAAGATTCACCCGGCAGCGGAAGCGATACTGCTGAACTACGACTGGCCCGGCAATATCCGAGAACTGGTCAATGTGCTCAGCCGTGTGACCTGCCTTTTGGAACGGGACACCATCCAGCCTTACGATATCCCTTTTTTTCTGCGATCGGGCAAAGAGGCGGCGGGAGGCGCTGTGCGCACCTCCCTCGTGGGTGTCATGGACGCGGCGGAAAAAGACGCCATTATCAGCGCTCTTGCCTCCGCGGGCAACAACAAGACCGCCGCCGCCGCCTTGCTCGGCATACACAGAACGCATCTGTACAAAAAGATAAAGAAGTACGGGCTGTGATTTGCCCTTGACAGCGCAAGGGGAACAGGGGCAAGATGCCGAAAATTTTATTTGCATGGGGATGATAATGGAAGAAAGCAATCAGAGTATGGAAGCGGAGGGCGATGAGAAGAGTTTTGCCGAGCTGCTGGGCGAAAGCGAGCCTGACAGCGGCTGGCTGAAACCCGGCCAGCGCGTGGAGGCGGTGATCGTGAAGATCACGCCGGAATGGGTCTTCATCGACGTGGGCGGGAAGCACGAAGGGTATCTGGACCGCAAGGAGTTCCTCGACGCAGAAGGAAAGTTGACCGTGAAGGAAAGGGATTCGGTTCGGGCCTATTTTCTCTCTTCACAGCACAATGAAAAGCTCTTCACGACGAAGGTCGGGGCCGGCGAGGCGGGGCGGGCGTTCCTCGAAGACGCCGCACACGGCGGGATTCCCGTGGAGGGGCTTGTCGAGCGGGAGGTGAAGGGGGGCTTTGAGATCAAGGTGGGCGGTGGTTCCAGGGGATTTTGCCCCTTCTCCCAGATGGGACTCGTCCGCGCGGAGGCGCCGGCTCAGTGGATCGGACAGCGCCTCGCTTTCAAGATCATCGAGTTCGGTGAGCGGGGACGCAACATCGTGCTCTCGCACCGGGCGATCCTCGAGGAGGAGCAGGCGAAGCTGCGGGAGGGCCTGAAGGTGTCGCTGAAAGAGGGGATGCCGGTGAGAGGGAAGATCGTCTCGGTCCAGAAGTTTGGCGCTTTTGTCGATATCGGAGGCATCCAGGCGCTTATCCCCATCTCCGAGATCGCATGGGAGCATGTGACCGATATCCATCAGCGGCTGAGCGTCGGTCAGGAAATCGAAGCGGTCATCCTCAAGCTTGACTGGGAGACCAACAGGATCTCCCTGAGTTTGCGGTCGAACCTACCCGATCCCTGGGAGCGGGTCGAGAAGGAATTCCCCGTGGGCGCCTCCTTTACCGGCACAGTGGCCCGTCTGACCAAGTTCGGCGCCTTTGTGACCCTGCTCCCCGGGGTGGACGGCCTCGTCCATATCTCCAAGCTGGGGAAGGGAAAGCGAATCACGCACCCTTCCGAGGTCCTTTCGGAAGGGCAGAGCATGGCGGTAAAGATCGAAGCGATCGACCGGGAGAACAACCGTATTTCTCTCGCACCGATCGGGGATGCAGAGGATGAGACGGCGGAGGAGCTCGAGGACTATCAGAAGTATGTGGGCAAGGCCCCCGGCTCATTCGGTTCGCTCGGCGACGCCCTACAGAAAAAAATGGATGCAAAAAAGAAGAAATAGGGAAGGTCCGATGCGATGAGCGGCGACCTGGACATCAAGGCCAAGCACGCTCCGCGGAGTCCCGGCATCTACCTCATGAAGGACGGGGCAGGAGAGGTCCTTTACGTGGGGAAGGCCCGGGACCTGAGGGCGCGCATTCGGTCTTACTTCGCCAGAACCGATGCACGAGCGATGATCCCCTTTCTCATCTCCCGTGTGCAGGATCTGGAGTTCATCATTACCGGGACGGAAAAAGAGGCGCTGATCCTTGAAAACAACCTGATCAAGGAGCACCGGCCCCGGTACAACGTCGATTTCCGTGACGACAAATCCTATTACCACGTCCGCATCGACCCATCGGAACCTTTCGCCCGCTTTCAGCTCGTCCGCCGTCCCAAAAAGGACGGCGGACGCTATTTCGGCCCCTATCCCTCGAGCGCCGCAGCGAAGGAGACCCTCCGCTTCCTCCAGACGATCTTTCCCCTCCGGAGCTGCCGGGACCGGGAGCTGAAGGGACGTCGCCGCCCCTGCCTCGAATACGAGATCGGACGCTGCAGCGCTCCCTGCGTCGGACGGATCGACGGGGCCGCCTACCAACGTCTGGTAGAGGACGGGATCACTTTTCTCGAGGGCCGGGAGAGGACGCTCATCGGAGACCTCCGCACCCGGATGAACGCTGCTGCCGAGGAGCTCCGATTCGAGACGGCGGCCGCCCTCAGGGACCGCATCGCGGCCATCGAGGAGACTCTTGAACGGCAGCGAATCGTCTCCGCGACCGGCAAGAACCGGGACATCTTCGGTCTCTGTCGGGAAGGAGACCTGACGCAGATTTCCGCACTCTTCATCCGCAGCGGGCGGATGATCGGCCAGAAGGCCTTTCCCCTGATCCGTCTCCGCGCGGAAAACAGCGAAATCCTCTCCTCGCTCCTGAAACGGTATTACGACGGCGTGGCGGACATTCCGGATGATATCGTCATCCCGGAGGACCTGGAGGATGGCGACGTCGTGGCGGAGTGGCTGACCGAGAAGCGGGGTAGGGGTGTGGCGATTGTCGCGCCGAAGCGGGGAGAGGCCCTGGCGCTCCTCGATATCGCCCAACGGAACGCCGAGAGCGCCTTCCGGACCGCCCGTCTCGCCGCCGACCGGCCGCTGGAGACCCTGCCGCTCCTCGAGGAAAAGCTCGGTCTTCGCAACGTGCCGTTTCTGATCGAGTGCTTCGACATCTCCAACATCGGGGGTAAATACGCCGTCGGCGCCATGGTGACCTTCGCGGCGGGCGCGCCGCGAAAAGAGGGATACCGCCGGTTCCGGATCCGGACCGTCCCCGGGGCCGATGACTACGCGATGCTCTACGAGGTGCTCAAAAGACGCTATGAGAAGCGGGAGAACCTCCCCCATCTGATCATGGTGGATGGGGGGAAGGGGCAGCTCGGCGTCGCCCTGGCGGTCCTGAAGGACCTGCGCATCGAAGGGGTCGACGCGATCGGCATGGCCAAGGAGCGCGAGAATCCCCCGAGGAAGCCGCCCGCATCTCCGCCGGACCCCCTTCCTTCTCAAGGAGAATTACCCGGCGGGTCATCGGGTAGCGCGATCATCACTAAACTATCTCCACCCGCGGACAAAAAGGGCGACGCCCTTTCCCCCGCCGGCCGCCGTCGTAAGCTGGACGCGGCCGGAAAGGGGGAGGATCGTGTGTATCTGCCGGGCCGCAAGGACCCGGTCTATCTCTCTCGGTGGCCCATGGCCCTCTTTCTTTTACAGAGGATCAGGGACGAGGCGCACCGCTTTGCCGTCTCCTATCACAGGAAGGTGAAGGAAAAAGAAGACCTGCGTTCGCTTCTCGACCGGATTCCCGGGATCGGCGCCGCGCGCAGGACAGCGCTTCTGATCTTCTTCGGCGATATCAAACGCATCCGGTCCGCATCTGTTGTTGAGCTGAAACAGGTCGAAGGCATTGGCGGGGAGGTGGCAAACCGCATCCGCAAGTTCCTCGACGCCGAGAAATAACCATTGACAAATCACCCATAAAATGATTCGGTTAACGGACCTTATCTGGTAACTTTAGCACGACATCACTGGTTTGCGAGTTTCGTCCGAACGCTTCAAAAAGCACTCTGGAGCTGAGGGAATGACCGGATCGAAAGCGCCACTATAATAGTGCCATCCAATTTACACCCGTGTTCTGAATCGTGGACCGACTGGTGTGCGCAGTCCTGTTATGGATAAAACGAAAGGAACAACGCTGATGGAAAACGAACTGCCCCGTATAAATAAGGCAGTAATGATGGTCACACATCTCGGTGATGACAGTGAAGAAAAGCAGTATTGGCTATCACGAACGATAGCCGACCGCTTGAATGCAATTGAATACAATCGGAGGATGGTTTATGGCATCCATCGAATTTCATCCAGACTTCAAAGACTTCTTGAGATTGCTGAACTCTCACGGCGTTGAGTACCTTGTGGTCGGCGGATATGCCGTAGGGTACCACGGTTACCCTCGTGCGACTGGAGACCTGGATATTTGGATCGCAGTCAGCGGGGCGAATGCCGAAAGGGCCGCACAGGCGCTCCGGGCGTTTGGGATGCCAGAACTGGAAACAACGAAATGGCTCTTCACTGAAAAAGACAAGGTTGTCCGTATGGGGGTTCCCCCGGTTCGGATTGAAGTGATAACCGGAGCGTCCGGCGTTAAATTTGATGAATGTTACTCGCGCCGCGAAATCGTGGAAATTGACGATACCCCGGTAAATTTTATTTCGTTGGATGATCTGAAGTCAAACAAACGGGCGGTTGGCAGACATAAGGATTTAGAAGACATAGAACATCTTCCATAACAACCGCATCAACACGCACGGCCACTCGCGGCAGCCGGTTATGCAGAGCGTTATGCCTGAAGGAAGATTAAGTAGGACTGATCCTACGACCGATGAACTACATAAGATTCTATCCTGTATATGAAGAAGGGTCTCTTTCAAGTATCCTGGAAATGAGGGAGACAAACATGGCATCTTGAAAGATCGGGCGGTCGTTGAAAGCACTAACGAAAGTGGTACTGTACCCTATTGGGATGTGGTTGATCTCATCGAATTCAAGGATGAAAAAGAATCAGAATGGATAAGGATCGGTTATTATCGAAAACCGAAACATAGGCTAAACTGGGGCAGCCAAACGACGATTACGGAACCTGTGTCCATCTGGAAGCGGATTCTTGTCAATGCAGCAAAAGAGAAAAAGTGGTTCCACAACTTGCTTGAAGATGTTATGAGTGAAGTAAAGAAATGAGTGCAAAACAAACCAGTCTGGATCACGGGGTTGCTACGGGTTCTCAGCGGGCTTTTTGTTATGCACAACCAACGTTCATAAAGGTGATAACCATGGAAACAAAAAAATTTGTCTATTATCAGGACGAAAATATGTACATCGGATGGCTTGAAGAGTTCCCCGATTATAAAACACAGGGGGAGACTCTTGATGAATTAAAGGAAAACCTGAATGATATTTACAAGGAATTAACCAGCGGCAGCATACCTAATGTTCTTCATGTTGGGGAGCTTCGCGTTGCATGAAGCGCAAAGATTTAATCCACGCCATTGAGGAGATCGGGTGGGTCTTAATTCGCCATGGAGGCCGCCACGATTGGTATCAAAATCCAGCGACAAAAATATCGCAACCTGTCCTCCGACATAACGAGATTAGAGATTCATTAGCTAAGCATATCCTTAAGATGCTTAAGAAATAATGGACATAACATCTGCATCAACCCGGACTGGCAATTCCACTACGCTCCATTGCCAGCCGGTTATGCGGGCGATGGCGCGGACGCTGCGCGCCGTTGGACGGACCTTGTCGCTCTCTTTCGAAAGAAGCTTCCCTTGGACTCTTACCCTATGAGGGTCATGCCCGAAACGAAAAAACCGGTTCCGATTTTCATCCTGCTCGACAGCGGGGCGGTGATCCCGGCGGATTCGAAAATCATACGGCCTGATATGTGCACGCGCACGTGATCCGTTTGTCATTCGGGGAGCGCAAGCTTGCATGGTTGCAAATCAATGGCCGGACGTCCAAAACGCCCTTACCATCACCCCGCTGCCGGTTGGGTTTGTGTCGGGCGGGTTCCGTACGAAGACCCATTGACCTGTAATTACTAGGAAGAGGAGGTGTCATATGGAACAGGATGAACGAGCGTATATCAGGCTGCAGCGCCATTTAGACAGTCAGGCGGTGGGGTTTCCCGCGACGAGGTCGGGTGCCGAGAAAAGAATTCTAAAACACATTTTTTCACCCCACGAGGCTGAGATCGCCACGTGTTTGACCTACAAGCTTGAACCCCTCGAAAGGGTATTTGAAAGAGCCGGGCATTTGGTCGAATCATCGGAAAAACTGGAGGAGCTGCTTGACCGTATTGAGAAAAAAGGGGGGATCGAATCAAAAGTCAAGGATGGCAAAAAACGGTATTGCAATGTCCCCCTTATTGTGGGGATGTTCGAATTTCAACTCGGCAGGCTTACCCCGGAGTTTTTGAAAGATATTGACGAATACACATCGGACAGGAAATTCGGGATAGAATTTTTAAGCACGAAACTCCCCCAGATGCGTACCATACCGATTGAAAAAAGTATCCAACCCCAACACAATGTAAGTACATTCGATGAAGTGGCCGTACTGCTGCAACAGGCGGAAGCGCCTTATGCCATCTTCGAATGCATATGCCGCCAAAAAAAGGCATTGGGGGGCACACCCTGTCGAGTGACGGATAGAAAAGAAACCTGCTTTGCCGTCGGCAGCATGGCCCAGGCTGTCCTGCGAAGTGGAATCGGAAGAGAAATCACGCTGGATGAGTCCATGTCGATCCTTGAACAAAATCAAAAACAGGGGCTGGTTCTTCAACCATCCAATACGGAAAAGGCGGAATTTATATGCTCGTGTTGCGGGTGCTGCTGCGGCATGCTCGGTATGCAGAAATTCTTGCCTAAACCTTTGGATTTTTGGGCTTCAAATTTTTATGCCGCGGTCGATGCCGACGCGTGCAATGGATGTGGAACTTGTGAAAAGCGCTGCCAGGTCGGTGCGGCAAGCGTACCCGAACAGAAGAAGCAATCCTCGATCGACCTGAACCGCTGCATCGGATGCGGCGTCTGTATCCCCACTTGCCCTAAGAAGGCTATCGCCCTGCATAAGAAGCCTATAGAAGTAAGACCGCCGCAAACGAAGGAAGATCTCTACGACATTATCATGTCCCACAAGAAAGGGAGATTGGGAAAGCTAAAAGTGACCGGAAAACTGGTCATCGATGCGATCCGAACAGGACAGACCCATTTGCTCAAATAGCGAGGTGTATGGAGGTTTCCGGATTCTTGCGGAGAATCGGTGCGCCATGACCCTGGTGATCGGATTGAAAGAGGAGGACGAACCGCCGCCTGTCGTGTGGGCGAAATATCTTTGCATTTGAAAATGCTTGACTTTCCGGGAGGATTGAAGTAGCGTTCATCCGCCCTGAAGGGGAGTAGCTGCCCGGGCAAGGTCAACATGCTGGCGAGAGCCTGGCCTTGCCGTTGGTGCGAGCCAATCAGCGAGACTTTCGGTGTGACGGTCGTTGTCATACTGAAGTCTCGCTTTTTTTATGGAAAAAGGGTGAATATGAGCGTATTTATTGCATCGTTCCTGTTCGTCGTACTCGCGGAGATGGGGGACAAGACCCAGCTACTGGCGATGGCCTTCGCCGCCCGCTACCCGGCGAGGACGGTCCTTGCCGGGGTCCTGGCGGCGACGCTTCTCAACCACCTGCTGGCCGTCGTCATGGGAAGTTGGCTGACGAACGTTGTTCCCCTCAACGTCGTCCAGGTCGCCGCCTCCGCCTCCTTCATCCTCTTCGGTCTCTGGACGCTGCGCGGCGACAAACTGGAGGGCGAGGACGAGAAGTATAAATTCAGCCCTTTCTGGACGGTGGCCGTGGCATTCTTCTTTGCGGAGATGGGCGACAAGACGCAGCTGGCGACCATTGCGCTCGCCGCAAAGTACCAGTCGATCATTCCCATCTGGATGGGGACGACGGCGGGGATGATGGTCGCAGACGCCTTCGGGATCATCATCGGCGTCGTCATGGGAAAGAGGATCCCCGAGCGGTTTGTCAAATGGTTCGCCGCAATGATTTTCATTCTCTTCGGGATTGCCGGTCTTTACGATTCGCTGCCGGAGAGCTTAAAATGATAAGGAGGTAAAAAGGTGAAAACAGATTTTGATTGCGTGTATGATATCATCGCCTCACCCATGGGCGAGGTGGGGATTGTCAGATGCCCCGGGAGCTTGCGTCATGTCCGGAGGATCTTTCTTCCCCGAGCGGGAATTTCCGCAGGAGAGCGCATCCGGGAATCTTTCCCTGCGGCCGTGCCGTCATCGGGGAAGGGGGATAAAATCCTGATGCGGATCAGGGCATTCCTGACGGGCGAACCCGTGGATTTTTCGATCGACGAGTTGGACATTGAAGGCGTCGGGGGGTTTGAACGCCGCGTCCTGTTGGCGGACTTCGCCATCCCGCGTGGACGTGTCATGACCTATGGGGGCCTTGCGGCAAAAGCCGGTGTTCCCGGCGGCGCCAGGGCCGCGGGGAATGTCATGGCGGGCAATCCATTCCCCCTTGTGATCCCCTGTCACCGGGTGATCCGGAGCGACGGCAGCCTCGGCGGCTTCGGCGGCGGCCTCCCGATGAAAAGGGCGCTCCTGGAGATGGAAGGGGTTGCCTTCGACAAAAAAGGCCGTGTTCTCTCCAGCCATATTCTATAGAGTTTTCGGGTTTCGGGTTTTTGATTTTTCGTCCGGATGGATCATGACGGCAAGGTTATCCCGGTGGATGATCTCATCATAGTCCTTGTAGCCGAGGACCTGTTCGATCTTCGTGGTCTTCAGCCCCATGATTTTCCGGATCTCTTCGGCGCAGTAATTGACCAACCCCTTGGCGATCGGATTGCCGGCCGCGTCCACGCAGGTCACCGGATCCCCGAGGACAAAATCTCCCTCCACCTGTATCACCCCAGAGGGGAGAAGGCTCTTGCCGTCCGCTACGAGGGCCTCTTTTGCCCCTTCGTCGACAAAGAGACGCCCTCTCGCCCTTAGCGTAAAGGCGATCCAGTATTTCCGGCTTGTCAGATGGTCCGCCATCGGGAGGAAGAGGGTGCCGGTCTCTTTACCGTCCATAATCTCCTGCAGAACCCCGGGACGGCGGCCGGGGGCGATGATATACGGGATGCCAAAGGCCGTGACTTTCTTTGCGGCGAGGACCTTGCTTTTCATGCCGCCCATCCCGATGGGAGTGGCCTCTTCGGTCGCAGCGGCCTCGATCTCCGGGGTGAATTCCGTGACGAGGGGGATGAGTTTTGCTTTTTTTGAGTCGGCCGGATTATGGTCGTAGAGCCCCTCGGTGTTCGTCAGGTTGATCACGAGATGCGCCTCGACGATGTTGGCGACCATCGCGGCGAGGTGGTCGTTATCGCCGAACTTGATTTCATCGACAGCCACGGTGTCGTTCTCGTTGATGATCGTGATTACACCCCATTCCAGCAGGGTAAAGAGGGTATTGCGGATGTTCAGGAAGCGTTTCCGGTCGGTGAGGTCGCTCATCGTGAGGAGGACCTGGCCGACGAAGAGACCATGCTTTCCGAAGGCATTCGAGTAAACCCGCATCAGACGGCCCTGGCCTATTGCCGCCGCCGCCTGCTTCTGCGGGATGCTCTTGAGCTTTCCTTGGATACCCATCCGGTGCTTCCCCGAGGCGATGGCCCCGGAACTGACCAGGATGACCTGATAACCCCGCTCCCGGAGGGTGGCGATATCGTCGACAAGCTGCTCGATGATCGTGAGGTCGAGGCCTTCCTCGCCGGTCAGGACGGCGCTGCCGACCTTGACGAGGATCTTCCGGACATTGGCAAGGGTCTCTTTTCGTTTCATGATGGACCATCCTCCGGCAGGGCCGCTCCGCCTTCCTCATCGACCGAGGGGAGATGCGGGGGAATCAGTGTGATGAGCTCCCGGAGCACCTCCGGGACGCCTTCCCCGGTTGCCGCCGAAAAGGCAAGTAATTTTACCCCTTTTTCTGCAAAGGTGTCAATATCCTTTTGCATCCCCTCCCGGGTGGTGGGAAGGTCGAGTTTGCCGATTGCCACAACCTGCCGTTTTTTCAGCATTGCGGGGCTGAAGAGCTCCAGTTCGCGGTTGATCATTTCGTAGTCGTGCCAGGCGTCCTGGTGGGATTCTGCAGAGATATCGATAATATGGAGTAGGACGGACGTCCTCTCGACGTGGCGGAGGAACTGCATGCCCATCCCCAGCCCATCGTGCGCTCCCTCGATCAATCCGGGGATGTCGGCGATCACGAACGACTCCTTATCCCCGTACTGGACGACGCCCAAATGGGGAACAAGCGTTGTGAAGGGGTAATCGGCGATCTTGGGACGGGCGGCCGACACCCTTGAGATGAATGTCGATTTACCGACGTTCGGCAGACCGATGATTCCCACATCCGCCAGAAGCTTGAGCTCCAGTGTGATCCACCTTTCTTCGCCCGGGATGCCGGGCTGCGCGAAACGGGGGGTCTGGCGGGTGGCGGTGGCGAACCTCGCGTTTCCCCGGCCGCCCATGCCGCCCTTCGCGACGACAAAGACAACGCCGTCGGTCGTCAGATCGGACAGGAGTTCTCCGCTCTGGGCGTCGCGGACGACCGTGCCTACCGGGACGACGATCTCGACGTTATCGGAGTCCCTCCCGGTCCGTTTGCTTCCCTCGCCATGACCGCCATGTTTGGCAATGTGGTGCTGGCGAAACTTGAAGTCAAGGAGGGTTCGCCGGCTCAGTGAGGCCCGAATAATCACGTCTCCTCCATGGCCTCCGTCCCCTCCGTCCGGTCCTCCCCGCGGGACGAACTTCTCCCTTCGGAAGCTGACGCAACCGCGGCCGCCGTCGCCTGCCTTGACATAGATTTTTGCCTCGTCGATAAATTTCATACCGTTTGCTTGCCCCTTTTCTTTTGGAGAGGTGGGCGGAACGTGTTACGCCGCGGGGGCAGGGGACCCCGAAAAATCTCCGATGTGTGCTGGGGACATAATTTCCAAGTTGTGCAATAACGATCGCACCTTTTGTTCGCTGCGACTGGAAAAACGGACGGAGCCCGGCGGTAAACACACCTCCGCCGGGCTAGCACGGGATGACGTTCTATGAACAGGTTTAGATGGAGGATAAGTATTTCGACCGGGCAGTATCCGGTTCGCTAAATCTTGTGCACATCCACGGCGGCCTGGCCCTTCTGCTCCTGAGTTACCGTAAATTCGACGCGGTCGCCTTCCGCCAGGCTGCGGAATCCCTCCGCGACGATAGAACTGTGATGAACAAACACATCCTCTCCCGAATCCCTGGAGATGAAGCCGTAACCTTTCTTGTCGTTAAACCACTTGACAACCCCGGTTTCGCGTCCGTTCTCGCCCATTGTTCCCGATTCCTCCGTTACAGAAAAAATGTCTACGCCGCAGCGTAGACGCTGACCTTCTTCCGTTTCTTATCGAGTCTCTCGAACTTCACGGTGCCATCGATCTTTGAAAAAATGGTGTAGTCCTTACCCAACCCGACGTTGTTGCCGGGATGAAATACGGTTCCGACTTGACGTACGATGATGGAGCCGGCATTGATCTTCTCGCCGCCGTAAACCTTTACGCCCCGCCGCTGGGAGTTGCTGTCTCGTCCATTCCGGGAGCTTCCCTGCCCCTTCTTGTGTGCCATAATCTCCTCCGCCTAAATGGATATTTCTTTGATCCGCATACTCGTCAATTGCTGGCGGTGTCCGGTCTTTTTACGATAGCCTTTTCGTTTCTTCATCTTGAAAACGGTGAGTTTTGCGGCCTTGGTCAGCGCGAGGATCTCGCCCGTGACCTTTGCGCCTTCCACCACAGGCCTTCCGATGTGAAATTGGCCTTCCTTCTCAACCATCAGAACCTGATCGAAAACAATCGCATCGCCCTTATCGCCGTCGATCTTTTCTATGGCGATCACGTCTCCTTCGGAGACCTTGTGCTGCTTACCGCCTGTTTTGATTACTGCATACATGGTTCATATCCTTGTGAAAAAAATTTTGACTTTGCACTATATCGAAAATGGATGCCGTTTGTCAATACATTTTATGGGGATCGCCGGAAAAAATTTGCCGGTCGGCGATACCGGCAAAATCGGCAAGCTGCGTGCCGGTCTTCACAATCCGTATCTTATGAAGGGCCTCGGGAGAAAGACCAAAGACGCCGGTCAGCACCTCGGCGGGCCGGACCGTCCCTTCGGGACCGAAACGCGCCGAAAGGAGGATACGACAACCGGTTCGGTCAAGGGCCAGGTCGGCGACGAAAGGGCGGATTTCCTTGATGACCGGTTTCCCGTTCGCTTCCCGCGTGACACGGAAACTCCCCGCCGCCAGGAATGCAGGGATCTTCGCCTCGAACCGGTCCATTGTCTCATCGGTTGAATCGCTTGGCAGAATAAGGTCATAGGTAAATCCCACGGCGAGTTCCGCCAGAGAAAAAGCGTTCGGGGGCAACTCAACCATCGCCGTAATCCTCATCCCCACGGGCAGGCCCGCATTGATCCGGGCAGTGAGAAGACCAAGCTCCTCACAAGGGTCCTGAATCCGGATGTCTACAAATTCGCCCCGGCTCTCCATCCCGACCGATGTGGCGCCGGCGAAGGAGATCTTCGGATGGGGGTGGTAACCTTTTGAATAGATGAAGGAGGTCCCGGTCAGGCTCACCGCCCGGCTTAGGGCGGAGGAGAGCTCCAAGTGGGAAAGAAATCGCGCCGGACCCAGTTTGGTGAATCGGGTACGGAGGGTCTTTTCCGGGCCTTCGTCTTCCCGGTCGGCGTACGAGGATACGAGCGACCCGACGGAGGCGTCTGCGGGGGCGGTCATGGTGCGAATGGTCTTCTGATCGCAGACGCCGCAGTTTCCGCATTGGCCGGTCCGGCAGTCCGGTGTCGGTTCGCCCTTATCGGCCCGGAGTGCCTCGGCAAGAAGAAACTCCCGGCTGACCCCGCTCTCGATCCTCTCCCAGGGGAAGACCTCGGTGAAGGGGCGCTCCCGGAGATAGGATTCGGGGTCGATCCCCGTCCTTCGCATCGCTTCTTCCCAGAGATCGAAGCGGAAACGGTCGCTCCAGCCGTCAAAGCGGCAGCCGAGGCGAAAGGCCGTCTCTATGAGCTCCCCGGTCTTCTCGTCACCCCGGGAGAAGACCCCCTCGAGAAGGCTCATCCGGGCGTCGTGCCACTTGATGCTGATGTTCCGGTTCTTCAGGCGCGTGCGAAAAAACTCCTGGCGGGTCTGAATCTGTGCGCAGTCGATCTGTCGCTGCCATTGGAAAGGGGTGTGGGGCTTGGGGATGAAGGTCGAGAGGCTGACCGTGACCTGACCCCGGTTCTCTGCCGTCAGGAGGGTTTTACGGGCGAGGTCGGCGATTCCCTCCAGATCCTCCTCGCGTTCGCCGGGAAGGCCGAGCATGAAATAGAGCTTTACCGCTTTCCAGCCGGCTGCGAAAACCTGCGCTGTGGTGGCGAGGAGCTCCTCTTCCGTATTGCCCTTGTTGATAATGTCCCGTAAGCGCTTGGTTCCCGCCTCGGGGGCCAGGGTGAAGCTCGTCTTTCGGACCCTGCGGATGGACTCGATTAATTTCGGGGTGAGGGTCTCGACGCGGAGCGAAGGAAGCGCAAGGGCGACGCGCCGTGCGTAATAACGATCCATCAGCGCCTTGAGCAGCGGCTCGATCAGGGTGTAGTCGCCGGAGCTCAGGGAGAGAAGGGAAATCTCGTCGTGTCCCGTCGACCGGAGCATTGCCTCGGCCATTTCCTCGATGACCGCCGGCGTCCTCTCGCGTACGGGCCGCCAAACCATTCCCGCCTGGCAGAAGCGGCAGCCGCGCGTGCAGCCTCTGGCGATCTCCAGGGTTATCCGGTCGTGGATCGTCTTCATCAGAGGGACGATCGGGCAGAGAGGAACGCGCCAGGCGTCCAGATCGGTGATGATCCGCTTTACGATCCTTTCACCCCCGGTATGGATTTCGGGTACATACACACCGCTGATCTCGGCGAGGGCCTCAAGCTGCTCCCGCCTTTTCCCGCCCCGGTTCCGGAGGGCAAGTACCGAGGCCGCGATCTCGGTGACCGCCTCCTCACCCTCTCCGACGACGAAGGCGTCGATGAAGGCGCTCATCGGGGCGGGGTTGAAGGCGGACGGGCCGCCGGCAATGATCAGGGGATGTTCATCACCACGCTCGCTGCGGTGCAGGGGGATCCCGCCCAGCTCCAGCATCATCAGGACATTCGTGAAGGAGAGCTCATACTGGAGGGAGAAGCCTATGATGTCGAAAGCGGCCAAAGGCCTCTGCGACTCCAGGGAAGCGAGGGGCAGACGGCGCCGGCGAAGTTCCCTTTCCATGTCGGGCCAGGGGGCGTAGCAGCGTTCGCAGGCGATCTCCGGCAGAGCATTCAGGATGGCGTAAAGGATCTGCAGGCCGAGGTGCGACATCCCGACCTCGTATGTATCGGGGAAAGCAAAGGCAAAACGGAGGCGGCACGCGGCATCCTCTTTCCGGACGGAATTCAACTCGCCGCCCGTGTAACGGCTGGGCTTCTCGACGGAAAGAAAAAGTTCACCTGCATCGAATGGGGTCATATCATTCATTACCATGTGTCGACGGTACTATCATCTTTGGATCGGGAGCGCAACCAGCACCGATTTTTTCTAATTTTGACGGCTTCGTAAAAAGTCCGGATGCTGCGTTGCACTTCATCCCTCGTCGCTGCGACGTACGCCAAAAGTACGCCTCACTCCTTGGGATTCGCGCGCCTTGCCTGCGGCCTTTTTACGAAGCCGTCCCAAACGCAGGGTGTTTTACGACTTTTTACGAGTTCAGCAATTTTCGTTGACAGGGCGGCCTGCGTGGTTTAATAGAACTAGTGCATCAGCCCGGATCGATCCCCTTGTGATCCGACGCCGATGTGCAGGCAACATTTCCCCGGAGGTCGAAGGAGTGGCAGAGATGAAACCGGAACTCCTCTTTCCGCGAGAGACAATCGGAAGGCGGGTCAAGGAGCTTGCCGAGCAGATCTCCAGGGATTACGAGGGGCGGGAACTCCTCCTCGTCGGAGTTCTTAATGGGGCCTTCATCTTTATGGCGGATCTGATCCGCGGTATGAGCATACCGTGCCGAGTCGATTTTGTCCGGGTGGCAAGTTACGGATGCGGCTCCCAGAGCTCGGGTGAGGTCAGGATCACCAAGGATCTGGAAACGCCGATTGCGGGGAGAGATGTCCTCATCGTGGAGGACATCGTCGATACCGGCCTCACCCTTTCCCATCTGCTTAATGTCCTCAGGGAGAGGCAGCCGGCCTCGGTTCGGGTCTGCACTTTCCTCGACAAGAAGGAGCGGCGGCGGGTTCCCTTTACAGCCGAGTATGTGGGGTTTGCTATTCCCGACGAGTTTGTTGTAGGCTATGGGCTTGATTTTAATGAAAAATTCCGTTTTCTTCCCGACGTCTGCATGCTGAAAGACATTGCGTAAGTAAGGAGGGACTATGATTATTCAGTGTCGGAAGTGTGAAACACGGTTCCGGTTTGACGAGACACAGGTCGAAGGTGAGGGTTTCTGGGTCCGTTGCAGCCGCTGCCGGGATGTTTTTTTTCAGGAACGCTTTGCCGTTGACGAACCCCTGTCTCCCCGGTCTGCCGCCGAGTCCGAGATACCGTCTGTAAGGGTCAGCGACGCCAAGCGCATTTCAGAAGACCGCTTCTCCCTCGGCGAAGAACAGCCGTCGCTTCCCGAGCGCGAGAGAATGGAGATACCGCCGTTCCCCCGAAGAGCGGTGGACAAAGAGATTTCGTCCGAGAACGCCAAAGAATCGATCATCAAGGGGTTCGAGGAAGGGTTGGAGAAAGATGCACTTAGCGACCAGGCCTCTGATTGGGAAGATGACATAGAAGATGACTTAGATGAAGAGGAGTTCCAGGAGGACGAGCCGCCGCGGAGACGGTGGGGGCGGTTGATCATGAAGATCCTGGCCCTGCTGGTGTGCGCGCTTCTTATTGCGGGGGGGCTCTATGTCTGGCTATTTCCGGAGGTCCGAACCAAGGCCCTGCAATGGG
>Ga0154452_1097_pt1 | contig 51617 bp, 48 predicted proteins | sample RifGroC2_FD_105645 | JGI IMG/M metagenome (GOLD analysis project Ga0154452, IMG submission 105645) | Syntrophus sp. GWC2_56_31 | reverse complement strand
GCTGATCGAAAGCGGGAAATACCTTCGCGGGATGAGCCGGGAAGAGCAGGAAAACCTCTTAATGTCTGAATATATGAAGTTCGCGATCGGCAAGCCATCTTTTCTCGATCGATCACCTTTATAAGGGAAAATGGGGAAAATGGGGACGGAGCCCCTATTTTGCCGCGAGAAAATAGGGGCTCCGTCCCCATTTTCTCGCTACTTTCTGAGCGCCTCCTGAATTTGACGACCCGTTTCCGGTCCCTCGATCGCCTTTTCCATGGCGTCCGACAGGACGCCGTTGATCTGGCTTTCGAGCCTTTCCTCCGAGGTGAGGATATGATCCAGGGAGGAACTGCTCTCCGAGACAACCCGATAGAAGATCCGCTTCGCTTGGACGTCTGCGAAGATGAGTGTGACCCGTACTTTTGCGCTGTAACGTTTCATTGTGAACATCTCGATACAGGTGACATCGAGCGCGTCGATGGTCCCGCCGATAAGGATTTTCCCCCATTCCGGCTTGAGGGTGTTCTCGTCGAGGTCCCAGGTTGGCCTGTCCGGTGCGACGGCGTAGCCTGACTTGGATAAAAGCTCACGGAGAGCAGCAGCGACGGTGTCCGTCGGTTTGGCGTATCTGGGCAGGATCGGGATCGGTGTCCCATCCGATTTGATCACCCGGCCGATCAGCAGGGGGTCGTCTATCTTTCGCTGATCGGTAAACGATGCCACTATCAGGCTGTATTTTCTACCGTCGGTCACCGCCGCCGGAATGACTTTCGTAGGTTCATACCGCAAGCTGATGTTATATATTTGGGGTGCGCAGCCGTTGAGTAAAAACAGCAGACACAGGCAGATGGCTATCCGGATTGGCCACCGGCCAGGGTCTCCCCCCCTTACTCTGCATGCGGCAGCGGATGCCGTCGCGCTAAGCTTGTCCATGACCATAACCTCCTGAAGAGTTTAATCTTATTTTGCTTTTCCGCCCTTTTTTTCAAGGGTAAGAAGGATCTCGCCCGTTTTCTTGAGCTCCTCGCCGAATGCCCCCCAGTTCCCCTGCCGGAGAAATTCCTGCGCCTTCCGGAAATGGCCGAGGGCTTCGAGGGCCGTCTGCCGGTCGCTCATCTCACCGCCGGCCGCCGGCTTGGTTGCCTCCGCCCGCAACTCCCGGTCTTTCATCGGCCCCCCGCCGAAGATCTTCCGAAGGGACAGATCGAGCGTTTCCTCCATGGCGATGTTGTTGCCGTAAGCGACGATGACCCTTTTGAGCTCGGGAAGCTGGCCGTTGGAGGCCGCCAGGTAGAGGGATTCGACGTAGAGGATCGATTTCTCGATCGGGATCGCCAGGAGGCTCCCCCGGATCACATTCGATCCATGCTGCTGCCAGAGTGTCAGCTGCTGTGAGATATTCGTATCCTGGTCGATCCGGGCCTCGATCTGGCGGGGGCCGTAGACCAGTTTCTGCTTGGGGAACTTGTAGACGATCACTTTTCCGTAATTGGGAGCATCGCAGCGGGCGGCCATCCATGCCGACATGTTGTCCTTCATGCTGGGGGTGAACGGTGCAAGGAGGATGAACTCCTCCTTCTCGGCCCCGGGGAGCTTCATGATCGTGTAGTAGGGGTCCATAACCTGCTTGCTGCCCTTGCCGGAGACCTGCTTTCCGGGGATGGACCAGAGGTCCTCCTTGTTGTAGAAGACCTGCGGATCCTGCATGTGATACGCCCGGTACATCCGCGCCTGGATCGTCATCAGTCCGGGCGGATAGCGGACATGGTTCCGGAGCGCCTCGGGCATCGCTTCCATCGGTTTAAAGACGCCGGGGAAGATCCGGCTGTAGGTCTGCATGATCGGATCGGTCGGGTCGCTTACATAGAGCTGGACCGTCCCGTCGTAGGCGTCCACGATCGCCTTGACGGTGTTGCGGATGTAATTCCCCATATCCGGGGTCGGCTCCGAGTAGGGGAAACGGTCCGTGACCGTGTAACCGTCGATGAACCACAGCAGCCGCCCCTCGGGGGAGACGACGAGATAGGGGTCGTGATCCAGGCGGGCAAAGGGGGCGATCATCGAGACCCGCTCGCGGACGTTCCGGTGGTAGACGATGCGGCTTTCGGAGGTGATGTCGTCCGACAGCAGCATCGTGATCGATCCGAACCGGGCCGCAAATATCAATTTTTTCAGGAAAGAGAGGGGGACGCCTCCCTTTCCTTCATAGCGCGAGTAAACATTCTTGTCTCCCACGGGGTAGTCGAATTCGGGCATCTTGGTCCGGACGAACACATATTCGTTGGAGTTCTCCCCGAAATAGATCTCGGGACGAGTGACCTTCAGAGAGGCCGTCGAGACGGGGGGGATGTCCTTGATGAAAAACTCCGGGAGCCCCTCGGCGGAGACGCGGTTCACCGGGCCTACGACGACGCCGTAACCGTGGGTGTAAGCGAGATGCTCGTTGACCCAGGTTCGGGAGGGCAGGGCCGGATAGGAGATCTCCCTCGGAGAGAGCATGATCTGTCGGTATTCGCCGTCGATCGTGTAGCGGTCGTTATCGACGCCTGTGAATTTGTAGTAGGTCCGCATCTCCTGGAGCTGGGCGTATGTCTGGAGCAGCGGTGCATGGTCCCACAACCGTATGTTCTTCACAGTGAGAACATTCTTCTCGAGGTCCTTCGCCGTGAGGTTCTCTTCCGTCGGAAACTCTTGCTCTTCGATCTGTGTAAGGCCATAGGCGAGACGGGTGTATCGGATGTTCTTCTCCAGATAGGGTGTCTCGGCGACGATCTCGTTGGGAATGACCTGGAATTTCTGGATGAGGGAGGGGTAGACGCCTTGGCCCAGGACACTCGTGGCGACGAGCAACAGGATCGCTGCCGCCGGAAAACGCCAGTCCTGGCGGATGGCAAAAGTGATCGCGGAAAGACCGGCGAGGGCATAGAGTCCCATCATGAGTTTCAGCACCCAGATCTGTGTGGTCACCTCGGTGTATCCCGGGCCGAAGACCACCCCCCGCTTCGTGAAGAGGAGGTTGTTGAGATCGAGCCAGGCGCCCAAGACGCCCCAGAAAAAAAAGAGGGACAGAAGAAGCGCCAGATGCATCCGTGCGGCAGGGGCGATCTTGAATATTCGGGGCGGTATGAACAGGAATGAACGCCGGGTCAGATAGATGAATCCCGTCGCCGCCGCCGTCACGATCAGGACGAACTTCAACCACCCGAAAAGGTGCAGGAGAAAGGGAAGCTGGAAGACATAGAAACCGATATCCTTCTCAAAGAGCGGGTCGGTGACGCCGAAGGGGGAGGGATTCAGGAGGAGGAGCAGGTTTTCCCACTGGGCGGATCCGTTGGCGGCGGAAAAAAGACCGATGAGGAGCGAGCCCGCGAGGATCAGTATCTTGAGGGAAGCCGGTTCTATTTCCCTGAAGGGGAGAGCGAACCCTGCCGCCGGATCGCCAAAAAGGGGTTCCCGCGACAACCGCATGGCGATCAGCAGATTGATGTAAAGGATAAGAAAAAAGCCCGCACCGAAAAGGGCGCCGGTCTTGATCTTCGCCAGGAGGGTCACAGTGAAGATCGTCTCGTAACCCACCTCCTGGAACCAGAACCAGTCGGTAATCAGACCGATGATCCGAAGTAAAGCAACAAATATGACCAGCGCAACGACAAAGACGATCATCCCTTTCATCTGCCTGGCTTGGGCCTTTGGTAAATGGATAATGGTCATGTTCTTGTCTCCTTGCTTATGGGGAGGCTGGTGATGGGGATAGATTTAAAGATCTGTCCCCCCCGTGGTCTCGACGGCTTTCCGGTATTCGCTCGCTAGAAACGCTTTTTCTACACCGTGATCGATGAAATCCCACGGCAGGATTTCCCCGGTTTCCTTACGGCGGTAAACATAGAAGTTGGCATTCAGATTCACCTCCCTGAAGGCTTGTGCCCAGTTGCCCTCGAACCGATGGACTGCGAGAAGCAGCTCTCCCACCCGTCTGTCGCCAAGGGAGAGTAATGCCTGGATGTAGTTCCATTTCGGGAGGTCGTGGATGACCGAGACTGCCCTCTCGCCGCGGAGGCTGGTGGTGATCCGCCGGATTCTCCGCTTGACGACCGCCGTATCCTCCAGGGGGCACCACTGGAACGGCGTCGCAGGCTTCGGGATGAACTGGTTGATGCTGAGCGTCAAACGCCGAAACCCTTTTGCTCCCGCAGATGAATGGCGGGCTCGGTGTTCCATTGCCTTCACCAGACGGATGATGGCCTCCACATCTTCGTCCGTCTCCGTCGGCAGGCCGACCATGAAGTATAGCCTCAAATACACTATATCATATTCCAAAAGGTTGTCCACTGCGGAAAATATCTCCGCTTCGGTAATCCCTTTGCGGATCAGGTCCCGGAGGCGCTGGGATCCGGCCTCGGGGGCGAGCGAGAGGGTCTTCACGCCGGTTTCCTTAAGAAGCGCCGCAATCGATCCGTTGAGGCGATCCATACGGAGGGAGCCGATGGCGACCGATCCCCCTTTTTCCATGATGGAGCGGCACAGGGGGATGAGTTCGGGATGGTCCGAGACCGCTGTACCTAACAGGCCGATGTTCTTCCTCTTTTCCAGACCCCGGCGGAAGGATGCCGCCAGGGTCGCGGCGCTGCGGAAACGCACGGGTCCGCAGGCGTGACCGGCGGCGCAGAAGCGGCAACCCCGTCGGCATCCCCGACTGACTTCCGTAAGGAACATGCCGCCGAAATCGCTGTTGTCTGTCGTGATGACTTGCTCGGTTGGGAAGGAGTTGAGGTCGGCGGCGAAGCGCCGGACGATCCGCGGGGTGAAGGCATCGTCCAGGGGCTCCCGGGCTGCGATGCGTCCTTGCGTATCGGTGGCTACCCGGTAAAAGCGGGGGACGTACGCCCCGGGGACTTCTCTCTGTATTCGGTCAAGAAACGCCTCCCGTTTGAGTTTTCTGTGGAAGGCGACCGCCGCGTCGAGAAAATCGGGGAGCAGGGCCTCGCCTTCGCCGATCAGAAAGAGGTCAAAGAAGTCGGCGAGGGGTTCGGGATTCAGGGTGACGGCAATGCCGCCGCCGATCACCAGAGGGGCTTTCTCGCCTCTCGCCTTCGCTGTGAGAGGGATCGCAGCCATATCGAGAATCTTTAGGATGTTGGGATAGTCGTTTTCAAAGGAAAGGGAGAACGCCACCATGTCAAAGTCGACCAATGGCCGTTGCGATTCCAGGCTGAAGAGCGAACCGGCAGATGCGACATGGAGCGCCTCATCGCCGGAATCGGGGAGAAAGACCCGTTCGCACAGGCAGGCGGGATGATGGTTGATGAGGGCGTAGACGGCCTGAAACCCGAGATTGGACATCCCGGTCCGGTAGACATTCGGATAGGCGAGGCAGATTGTCACGGCCTCCCCCCAGATCTTCCGGACGCCCCCGTCCTCCCCGGCGAGGAGATCAAGGCATTTCTTCTTCAGTTTCCATGACATTACTGAGTTAACGGCCTCGTAGTAATTTTAAAAACGTGAAACTGTGACGGCTTCGTAAAAAGGCCGCAGGCAAGGCGCGCGAGTCCTGAGGAGTGAGGCGTACTTTTTCGTACGCCGCAGCAACGAGGGACGAAGCGCAACGCAGCATCCGGGCTTTTTACGTAGCCGTCGAAATTAGTCCGCCTGTCGCCTCAAGAACGTAGGGATCTCCAGATCCGTATTCTCCTCTGCGTCCTCTATCCCGGTATTTATCGGAGCGGCGCCGTCCTTTGTCTTTTCCTGTCTGATGAATGTGGGAACGGCCAGATTGCTCCGCCGGACGCTGCCGAGGGATGTGACGTTGCTCCTGGGCAGTTCTGCATTGTCGAGCCCGGTTGCTATCAAAGTGATCCTGATTTCATCCCCCATCGTCTCGTCGACGACCGTGCCGAAGATGATATTCGCATCCTCGTGGGCCTCGGACTGGACCAGCGAGGAGGCCTCATGAATTTCGTAGAGGGTCATGTCCGGGCCGCCGGTGATGTTCAACAGGACGCCGCGGGCGCCTTGGATGGTATTGTCTTCGAGGAGCGGCGAGGAGATTGCCTTCTGGGCGGCCTCCACGGCTCGATTCTCGCCGCTGGCCACACCGGTCCCCATCAGGGCCATGCCCATTTCGGACATGATGGTCTTCACATCGGCGAAGTCGAGGTTGATCAGACCCGGTATCATGATCAGATCGGAGATCCCTTTGACGGCGTGATAGAGGATATCATCGGCCTTTTTGAAGGCTTCGATGAGTGAAATATTGCGTCCGGCCAGACTGAGGAGACGCTGGTTGGGTATAATGATGAGGGTGTCCACTGCCTTTCGCAGCTCGCTGATTCCCCCATCGGCCTGGCTGTTTCGCCTCTTTCCCTCGAACAGGAAGGGTTTCGTCACGACTGCAACCGTCAGCGCCCCCGTCTCCTTGGCAATCTCTGCCACGATCGGGGCGCCCCCGGTGCCGGTGCCGCCGCCAAGACCCGCTGCGATGAAAACCATATCGGCTCCTTCGATATGGGTCTTAAGCAGTTCCCGTGCTTCGAGGGCAGCCTGTCTTCCAATATCCGGGTCGGAACCGGCGCCAAGCCCCTTGGTGACTTCAATGCCTAGCTGGATCTTGATCGGCGCGGAGGACCTCTCGAGTGCCTGTGCATCGGTATTGGCAGCAATGAAATCAACGCCCCGAAGATGGTATGAAATCATGGTATTGATGGCATTCCCTCCCGCACCGCCGATGCCGATCACTTTGATCTTGGCTGCACTCAGCACGCCCGTATCCGACAATTCGAACATAACGCCGTTCCTCCCTAAAAAAATTCGAGAATCCATTGTTTAAGTCTTTTCAAACTCCTGATGATAAAATTCCCCTCCGCCCGCCCCAGCATTTCCCGTTCGATGTTTCTGCTCCCGTAAACCACGAGTCCCACGCCGGTCGCGTACAGGGGGCTGTTGACCACGTCCGTAAGCCCGCCTATCTTTATCGGGCAACCCCGCCGGACCGGCATGTTGAAAATCTGCTCCGCAAGCTCCGGTATCCCTTCAAGGATCGACGCCCCGCCCGTCAGGACAACCCCCGCCGCCAGGATGTCCTCGCAGCCGGATTTGGTGATCTCCTTGTAGGCCATCGAAAGGATCTCTTCCATACGGGGCTCTATGATCCGGCCTAATATCTGCCGGGAGACCTCACGGGGTTCCCGCCCCCCAACGCTGGGGACTTCGATCGATTCATCCTTGGGAATCATCGGCATGTAAGCGCAACCATAACGGATCTTGATCTTTTCCGCCTCGGCGATGGGTGTTCTAAGGCCTGTTGCTATGTCGCTCGTCACATAGTTGCCCCCAACCTGCAGGACCGCTGTGTGCTTGATGCTACCCTCCGAGAAGATCGCGATGTCGGTTGTCCCGCCGCCGATGTCGATCAGGGCAACCCCGAGGTCCTTTTCGTCTCTGCTCAGGACCGCTTCGCTGGAGGCGATCTGCTCCAGGACGATGTCGTTGATGTCCAGTCCCACACGATTGACCGATTTCACAACGTTCTGGATGGAGGTGACGGCGCCGGTGACGATGTGGACCTTCGCCTCCAGACGGACCCCCGACATCCCTACCGGATCGCGGATGCCGTCCTGTTCGTCGACGACGTAGTACTGTGGCAGGGTATGGATGATCTGCCGGTCTAAGGGGATGGCGATCGCCTTGGCCGCGTCTATCGCCCGTTCCACATCATCGGCGTCCACCTCGCGACCCTTGACGGCCACGATGCCGAGGCTGTTCTGTCCCCGGATGTGACCGCCTGCGATCCCGACATAGACGGAGCGGATCTCGCAGCCGGAGATGCGCTCCGCCTCTTCCACGGCCCGCCTGATCGACTCTACCGTACTTTCGATGTTGACGACGACACCTTTTCTCAATCCCTCCGAAGGGTGGGAGCCGAGGCCGATAATGTCGAGTCCCAGCTCCTTGATCTCACCAACGATCATACAGGTTTTCGTTGTTCCGATATCCAGACCGACAACCACATTCTCTTTCTTCCCCATGCCTCCTCCGGCTCCAGATTGAATCACATCCTTCGCGCCTTACATCCGGTATCGCTTTCCGGCGCCAACCGGTCTTGCAGGCTCAAGGATATTGCGCTGCTGGACATTGATTTTCGTCGGGTCGTTCAAATCGATAAGTAAAAAACCGGTCTTCATGTTCTTGCGGTCCAAATCCGCCATGACGGGGATCAGTCGCTTCAGCTTGTTTTCATAACCGTCGAAACCCAGCTGCAGGCAGAGACCCGTTTCGGTGAACAAAGAGAGCCCGAAGGTCTCGTTTCCATGGACCTCCGATACCGCACCGATGGCGGGGATGTCCTTCGCATCCGCAAGATAAATCAGCAGAGCGATGGATTTCATCACCAACGCCTCGTCGGTTATCCCCTCCCGGACCAAGCCTGTGAGAACCGGAAGATTGGGTTCATCGCCGGATTCCATCCTTTTGAAGGGCGCCCCGTTACTGTCGAGGAGGTAGAGTCCACCCTGCTTTTGCAGGAGGGCGACCGCTTTTCTTTCCCGGATCACGATGACCAGCCGGTCTGGAAACTCCCTCCCGATGAAGACCTCGCGGATCCAGGGGTTTGTCCTGATCCGACGGGCAATCGCGTCGGGATTGAGCGTCAGGATGTTCGCAGCGGGACGGATGGCGGCCAGAGTCAGGATATCTTTTTCGGTCAGTTCCTTGCATCCCCGAACAACGGTCTCCCGGATGCTGAGAGTGGAGGAACGAATCGTCAAGTCGAAGCCGAAAAGCAGCAGGGCGGTGACGGCGGCGATACCTCCTGTCAGCAGGAGCGCCCGGCCGATTTCCCGTAGGACCTCGTCGGCGTGTCGCTTCAGTCGGTTTTTTTTCGCTTCAAACCGCAGGCGGAACGGTTTCTTCATTTACTCTCCGATGATCTTTACCTCGGTTTCAAGGGCATAGCCCGTTGTCTCAAAAACCCGCTTCCGAACAAGGTCGATCAGGTCGAGGATCTCCCCCGCGCTCGCCGCTCCCCGGTTGATGATAAAATTGCCATGTTTCTCCGATACTTGGGCGTCGCCGATCCGTATCCCTTTAAGCCCTGCCGTTTCGATGAGCCTGCCGGCGGGTATCTCCCGGGGATTTTTAAAGATTGAACCGGCGTTCCTGAATTCCAGTGGGTGCTTTTCCCTGCGGAGGGAAATAATTTCACGGACCCGTCCGGCGATTTTCTCCCGCTCCCCCCGCTTAAACCCGAACACTGCGCCGATGATAACCGTTTCTGCGGGTAAGTCAAGATTTCTATATGTAAAAATGAGAGATTCACGGGTGACGGTGCGGAGACCCTCGACCGGGTCCAAGAGACGAAGCGAGACGCACACATCCTTGATCTCTCTCCCGTAAGCGCCGGCGTTCATCCGGATGGCGCCGCCGACGCTCCCCGGGATTCCGGCACAGAATTCCATTCCCGAAAGACCCCTGCGCTCGGTCTGGGCGACCAGTTCAGCGAGCGAGACGCCCGATTCCGCCTCCAGACAGACGGTCCCGTTGCTGTCCTTCTTCTCTTCAATGGCGCATATCGCCGCGAGCGAAATGAGGGCGCCTCGGTAGCCGCCGCTTGTGACGATCAAGTTGGTCCAGTTGCCGACGGGGAGAAAAGGGATATGGTTAGCCTTGAGAAACGCGACCGCCTCCAAGAGTTCCTCCGGGTTTTTCGGAAAGACAAGCGCGTCGATCTTCCCCCCGACGCCCATCGAGGTATGACGGTCCGCGGGTTCGTCGAAGCGGATCTCTCCGGACACCTTTGTCTGGAGTTCCCTACGCCATGTTTCATCCCTGCGCATCCGCCTTTTCCCCTCTCATCCGTTTCAGAAACGCCTCTCCCACTTTCCAGACACTTCCCGCTCCCTGGGTCAGGATCACGTCTTTAGGCTGTGCGACCTGAGCAAGATGCTCCACAACGGCGTCAAAACTCGAAAAATGGACGGCGTCCGGATGACCGGCCTCGCGGATCGCCTCGCAGAGCGCTTCCGCGCTCACCCCGGGGATCGGCTCTTCGCTCGCGGGATAGATATCGGTGACGATCAGAGAATCGGCGTCGGTAAAGGCCGTCAGGAACTCCCGAAACAGGGCCTGCGTTCGGGTATAACGGTGAGGCTGGAAGACAACGATGATCCGCCCGGTCCAGACCTGTTTTGCCGCGGCGAGCGTGGCGCGGATCTCTGTCGGGTGATGGCCGTAGTCGTCGACCACGGTCATGCCTTGTGCCTCTCCGCGGACTTCCAGTCTCCGCTGAACACCCGTAAAATGCTGCAGCCCTTCCCGGATGACGGGGAAGGTCAGATCCATTTCCCGGGCCACCGCCGTCGCCGCCAGGGCGTTATAGACGTTAAATAGTCCCGGGACATTGAGTTTCACGGTTCCCAGAAGGATGTCCCGATAGAAAAGCGAGAATCGGGAGGTGGAACCGGAGTAGACAATGTCGGTCGCCCTGTAGTCGGCCTCTGCTGCAAGGCCGAAGGTCACAATCTTTCGTTTGATCCGGGGGAGGATCTCCCGCGTGTGGACATCGTCCAGGCAGAGGATAGTCGAGCCGTAAAACGGGACGATGTTGGCAAAGCAAAGAAAGGCTTCCCTGATCTCTTCCACGTCCCGGTAATAGTCCATGTGCTCCCGGTCGATATTTGTAATGACGGCGAGGCAGGGGCTCAACTTGAGGAAGGATCCGTCGCTCTCGTCCGCCTCCGCTACAATCACTTCCCCGTCGCCCAAACGGGCGTTGCTCCCGATGCTGGCAAGCTTGCCTCCGATCACCATCGTCGGGTCCAGACCTCCGTGGGCGAGGAGCGTCGCGACAATCGAGGTCGTTGTCGTCTTCCCGTGGCTGCCCGAGACGGCGATGGAGAATTTCATCTTCAACAGTTCTGCGAGCATCTCTGCGCGCGGAATAACCGGGATGTTGCGCCGATGGGCCGCGAGCACCTCGGGATTATCCGGCCGAACGGCTGTAGAGGTGACAACGACGTCGGCATTGCCGATATGGGAGGCATCATGCCCCCGGTGGATCGCCGCGCCCATGTCATCCAGACGCTGGGTAATGTCGGTCGAAGCGAGATCCGAACCGCTGATCTCATAACCTAAATTCAGGAGAACCTCGGCGATCCCGCTCATGCCGATACCGCCGATGCCGACGAAGTGGATACGTCTGATCTTCCGGTACATGCTGCTTTTCTGAAGGAACTCTTTCATCGCTTTCCTCAGGCATTCTCGGTTGGTCGCCGGTTTCGGACCAGCGACAGACAGATGTCGACAATCTCCTTGGCCGCGTTACGCTTGCCCAAAGCGGCGGCGGCGGCTTCCATCTTCCGGACGGCGCCCTGATTTTGATAAAGCTGTTCAATCATCCTCGCCAGCCCCGGTCCGCTCAGATCCTTTTCCGCGATCGCTTCCGCCGCCCCGGCACGGGAGAGCACCTCGGCGTTTAGCGCCTGATGGTCGTTTACCGCGAAAGGGAAGGGGATCAGGATCGAGGCCTTCCCGCCGGCGGTGATCTCCGCGATGGATGTCGCGCCTGCCCGGCAGATCAGGAGATCGGCCTTATGGTAAGCCGCGGCCATGTCCACGATGAACGGTGAAACTTCGGCCGAAAAACCGTGTTTACGGTAGGTTGCGCTCATCGCCTCCAGATCTTTTTCCCCCGCCTGATGTATGAAACGGAGCAGGTCCTTCAAGTGCTGCAGGCCGGCCAGCGCCTCGCCGACCATCCGGTTGATCGTGTGAGCCCCCTGGCTCCCTCCGAAGACAAGGATCGTGAACCGGGGGTCCGTTTTCTCCCCCTGCTGTTTTTCTGCAGTGAAAGCCGCACGAATCGGATTTCCAGTGATATGTGTCCGCCTTTTCGGGAACCACCTCTGCGATATCGGGAAGGCGAGAAAGATCCGATCGGCGAGATAGCCGAGGGTTCGGTTGGTCAGCCCTGGAAAGGCGTTCTGTTCGGCGATTGCCGTTTTCACCCCCATGAGAAAGGCGGCGAGGACCGCCGGTCCCGAGGCGTAACCCCCCACGCCGACAACGATGTCCGGGCGGAATTCGCGAAGGATCCGGAATGAGGCGAAAAGGCCTCCGGGGATCTTCGTGAGGGCGCCAGCGATCCTAAGCGGCCTTTGTCCCTTGATCCCTTCCACATGGATGGTCCTGAGCGGAAGTCCCAGTCCGCCCAGAATCTTCTTCTCAAGACCCCGTTCGGTGCCGATAAAGAGAACCTGGTTTGCGGGATGCCTGCCGAGGAACTCTTCGGCGATGGCGATCCCCGGAAAGAGATGACCCCCTGTTCCGCCTCCGGCGATGATCATCCCGATGCCGCGGCGATTTGGTGTTGATTTATCTTTCATAAGCAGAAATATTAAGTAAAATTCCCGCCGCAACCAGGGACATCATCAGCGAGGTTCCCCCATAACTCAGGAAGGGGAGGGCGAGCCCTTTGAGAGGGATCAAACCGGTCACGCCCGCGATGTTGATGAAAGTCTCCAGAGCGATCAGCATCGTCAGCCCCGCGGCGAGCAGGTTTCCGAAAAGATCAGGCGCCCGCAGCGAGATCTGGAACCCTCGGATAATAAGAATGACATAAAGAAAAAGGATCAGCCCGACACCGACGAAACCGCTCTCCTCGGCAATGACCGAGAGGATGAAGTCGGTATGGGGTTCCGGGAGATAAAAGAGCTTCTGCATCCCGTCGCCGATCCCCACCCCGAAGGCGCCGCCCGAGCCGAAGGCAATAAGGGACTGGATAATCTGAAAACCGGAGTTACGGGGGTCTTTCCAGGGATCGAGAAACGTCAATAGCCGGGTGAGGCGATATCGTTTGTAAATGAGGAGCCAGATCAGGACGGGGAGGAACAGGGCGGCGAGTCCCGCCAGATGGACGATCCTGCCGCCGGCCAGATAGACCATCATGAGGGTGATGACAACGATGATGACGGTGGTGCCGAAATCCGGCTGCAGCAGGATCAGCCCCACAATGACCCCCGTAACGCCCAAAGGGATGAGCAGTCCCTGGATGATCTCCCGCACGTGGTTGGCCCGCTGGGTCAGGAAATGGGCCAGAAAGAGGATCAGGGCAACCTTGGCCAGCTCTGAAACCTGAAAAGAGAATACCCCGAGGTTGAACCAGCGAACGGCGCCGCCGGCTTTGATCCCTAAATGGGGAATCCAGATCGCGCACAGGAAGAAAATCGTGACTCCGATGCCCGGCCAGGCCAGTTTCCGGAGCTTGTAGTAGGGAATCCGGGTCATCAGTACCATGAGCAGCAGGCCGAGAAAAAAGAAAAAAAGCTGTTTCTTGAGAAAGAACTGGCCGTCACGGAATCGTTCCATGGCGAGGATGGAGCTGGAGGAGTAAATCATCACCGTCCCGATGGTGACCAGAAGCAACGTGACCAGCAGGAGGATCAGATCCGGTTTCTTTTCTTGCGTCACGCTTTTCATCGTTACAATGTCCTGACCAGTTCTTGAAATGCTCTTCCCCGGGCTTTGTAATCCGCAAATTCGTCAAAGCTTGCGCATCCGGGTGAGAGGAGGACGACATCGCCATGCGACGCAAGATTCCGGGCCATTGCCACCGCCTCTTTCATAGTGGTCGTCGATTGCGTGTGAACCACCCCGCCGATGAGGCGGTTGATCGTCTCCCTTGCTTCGCCGAAAAGAATCAGCTCTCGGACCCGATCCCGGATCAGGGGGGAGAGCGTCTCGAAATCCCCCTCTTTGTCCCGTCCTCCGAGGAGGAGAACGACCGGTTGGGAGAAACACTCGAGCGCGCGCATCACCGCCCCGACATTGGTCCCTTTGGAATCGTCATAAAAGCGAACACCATTTTTCTCTTCGACAAATTCGATCCGGTGGGAGATGCCTCGAAAACCCTCCACACCCCGGATGATATCCCGGGGGGCGCAGCCGCACGCCCGGGCGGTCAGGATGGCGGCCATCACGTTTTCTATGTTGTGACGTCCCGGGATCCGGATCATCGCGAGAGGGTATCCCTCGCGATCGCCGTCGGGGGAAACGCGGACCAGTTTCTCGCCTTCAAGGAACATCCCGCGAGCGACGGTGGTAGAAGAGCTGAAGCACTCGACCCGCGCTCTCAGGCGACCGATAAGCGATCCCGTCGATGCCTCGTCGGCATTGAGGATGGCGAGGTCGGAACCGCTCTGCCGAGAGAAGATCGATTCCTTGATCTGCCGGTAGGCGGCAAAGCTGCCGTGATAGTCGATGTGATCGCTTGTGATGTTCAGCAAAAGGGCGATAGCGGGGTGGAAATCCCGTATCCACTGGAGCTGGAAGGTGCTCACCTCGATGACCGCCCAAGCGGCCTCTTGGGGCCCGTCGACGTAGCCGATCAGGGGGTCGCCGATATTGCCTCCGACAAAGACCCTTTTCCCCGCGGCGCGGAGAATTTCCCCGATGAGCGTTGTCACGGTCGTCTTTCCGTTCGTGCCGGTGATGGCGACAAGCGGCGTCTTCAGAAATCGCGAGGCCAGTTCGAGTTCGCTGACGATCGGTATTTCCCGCCGGATGGCCTCTAAAAGAATGGGGTTTGACGGATAGACGCCCGGTGACGGGACGACGAGGTCCACGCCCGCGAGAATCTCCGGACCATAAGAAACGATGGCCGGCTCTGACCGCAGCTTCTTCAGCTCGGAGAGAGCTTCTCCCCATGCCGTTATCGGCTTTTCATCGGTGACGGCGACCGCGGCTCCCAGACCTGTGAGAAAGCGGGCTGTTGCGACTCCCGTTTTCCCGATGCCGATGACCGCCACTTTTTTATTTCGAAGATTCATCGCCGCTCGATCACCTCAGTTTCAGCGTGCTGATTGCCACAAGGGCGAGCAGGATGGAGATGATCCAGAAGCGGACGATCACCTTGGGTTCGGGCCACCCTTTGAGTTCGAAATGGTGGTGGATCGGCGCCATCTGGAAGATGCGCCTGCCTTTGGTGAGTTTGAACCAACCGACCTGGAAAATGACGGAGAAAGTCTCCAGGACGAAGATCCCCCCTACGATGGCCAGAAGTATCTCCTGTTTTGTCAGAACCGCAACGGCGCCCAGTGAACCGCCGAGGGAGAGCGCGCCCACATCCCCCATGAAGACCTGGGCGGGATAGGCGTTATACCAGAGAAATCCGATGCCGGCGCCGACGATCGCCCCGCAGAAGATGGCCAGTTCCCCGGTTCCGGCCACATAAGGGATTTGGAGATAGGAGGCGATCTTGATGTTTCCGGCGAAGTAGGCAAACAACAGATAGGTCATGAAACAGGTAATCGCCGGGCCGATGGCAAGGCCGTCCAAACCGTCGGTGAGATTGACCGCATTGGCAGCGCCCACGATAATGAAGGTCGATAAAAGGACATACCCCCAGCCCAGGTTGGGGAGCGCCGTTTTGAAGAAGGGGATCGTCACGATGGGGTTGTATCCCGGCTTCAGGTAGAGGATGAGAGCGACGAAGAGCGCAATCGCAATCTCCGCGGTCAGGCGGATCTTGCCCGGTACGCCCCGGCTGTTTTGCCGGGTGAACTTTCGGTAATCGTCGAGAAAACCGATGAGCCCGAATCCGAGCATGACCATGACCGCGAGCCAAATATAGCCGATCGTCAGATTGGCCCAGAGCAGAGTGGAAATCGTGACGGCAAAGATGATCAGGATGCCGCCCATCGTCGGGGTCCCTTTCTTGGAGAGGTGGGAATCCGGCCCGTCTTCACGGATCGTCTGGCCGATCTGGAGCGCCCGAAGCTTCCTGATCAGCCAGGGCCCGATGACAAAGCAGATGACGAGCGAGGTGATCGCCGCATAGATGGTCCTAAACGTGATGTAACGAAAGACGTTAAAGAATGAGTACGTCTCATGGAGCGGGTATAAAAGGTGAAAAAGCATTTTTCTTTCCTCGCCGGCGCCTCCGGTTTTTTGGTGGCGAACCTTTACACTCTTTACGGCTTCAGGTCAAATTGCGAAATGATGGCCTCCGCTGCGACTTCCATTTTCATCATCCGAGATCCCTTGATCAGGATCCAATCCTCCTTTTTCAGGAAAGACAGGAGCGAGGCGAGGACCTCTTCGGGATCATCGAAAAAGACGATACCCTCCCTGGGAAAGCCGTTTTTCATCGCCCCCTCGGCCGTGGACCTGGAATGTGCGCCCTTCAGAAAAACCCGATCAACACCGCTCTTTACAAGAAATCCCCCGACTTCCTCGTGTAATTCCTGCGCCTGTGCTCCAAGCTCCAGCATATCACCCAGGATCACGGTTGCCCGGCCCTCTCCCCGAAGATCCCGCAGGGTTTTGAGCGATTCCCGCATCGAGGCGGGATTGGCGTTGTAGGTGTCCATGATCAGAAAGGCGCCGTTTCCCAGACGGCGGATCTCCATCCGTCCCGGTACGGGGCAAAAGGTCGCCAGACCCGCGGCGATCGCCTCCCGGTCGAAACCCAGCGCCCAAGCGGCGGCGCCGGCGGCCAGGGCGTCCAGGATATGGTGCTCTCCGGGGGCGGCCAGGTGGACCGGGACCTCGGTCCCATCGATGACGAGGTTGAAGCGGACCCCTTCCGGGCCCGCCGTTTCTATCCGCCGCGCAGTGATATCCGCCCCCGGTCTGAGGCCGAAGGTGATGCGGTCGCCCCGCCAGCGTCCGGCCAGAATGCCCACTGCATCATCGTCGTGATTGATGATGGCGGTCCCCCGTCCGTTCATGACTTGAAACAGGGCGCCCTTTTCCTCCCGGATCGCCTCGATCGAGCCGAGCCCCTCCAGGTGCGCGGGGCCGATGTTTGTAATCAGACCGATGTCGGGTTGGGCAATGGCGGCAAGGCGTGCAATTTCTCCCGGACTGTTCGTTCCCATTTCGACCACGGCAAGCTCGTGTTCTGCGCGTATGTTTAGCAGTGTCTGCGGAAGGCCGATAAGATTATTCGAGTTTCCTTCCGTAGCAACGACTTTCCGTGATCGGGAGGCGACGGCCAAGAGCATCTCTTTCGTGGTCGTCTTTCCCGAACTCCCTGTAATCGCGACAACCGGGAGGGTAAACTTCCTCCGCCAGGCGCAGGCGATGTCTCCCAGCGCCCGCAATGTATCGGGGACACCGATCACCGGCAGCACTTTCGCCCCTGTACCCAGTTTTCCGCCCCGGTCCATTCGGACCAGAAGGCCGGAAGCTCCCTTTTCGGCGGCTGCGGTGAGGCAGTCGTGACCGTCGAAGTTTTTTCCCGGAAGGGCAATGAAGAGGTTTCTCGCCCGGAGTGTTCGTGTATCCGTGGAGATACCGCGACATGACCATTCGGAACCACCCGAAAACGGTGACCCTCCCGTCGCCTTGAGTATCTCTCCGGCGGAGAGAAGAGGCGCCTCGCTGGTCATGACACGTCCCTCGCCCCCTGCCATCGTGACAATTCCTCTCTGGCGATTGTCCGGTCGTCGAAGGGGAATTTTTGTGAGCCGATGATCTGGTAATCCTCGTGGCCTTTCCCTGCAATCAGGACGATGTCCTTTTTACCGGCCAGGCCGATTGCCGCGGCAATAGCTTCCCTCCGATCGGGGATAACGAGATAGTGCTGACCGGAAGGCTTCCCAGCCACGTCGCTGATATCTGCCAATTTACCCGTCCGAATCCCTTTTTCGATTTCCCGGATGATCGCCAGCGGATCCTCCGTCCGCGGGTTGTCCGAGGTCACAATCGTCAGATCGCTATAGGCGGTTGCGGCCTCTCCCATGAGCGGACGCTTTCCCTTGTCACGGTCACCCCCGCACCCGAAGACGGTGATCATGTTTCCCATGCAAAATTCCGAGAGATTCTGAAGGACCCTCCGCAGGGCGTCGTCCGTATGGGCGTAATCGACGAAAACGGCGGGTTGACCCGCCGTGCTGACCTTTTCGAGACGTCCGGGGACAAGGATCAGAGCCTCGATCCCCTCCCGGATCAACCGTCCGGGGATGTCTAGGGCTAAAGCGGCGGCGGCGGCGGCCAGAATATTGTAAAGATTGAATCTCCCCAGGAGGTGGGAGGAGATGGCCAGCCGCTCGCCGCCGAAATGGAGTATTGCATCGCTCCCGTTGGGCGTGAGGTGAAAGGGGGATGCAGAGACGTTACAGGAATTTTCAAGGCCGTAGGTAAGACCTCCGGCAATGACCTCCTCGAGGAGGCGCTGCCCCCAGGGGTCGTCGTTGTTGACGATCATCCTTTGCTGATGAGATTTTCCCCCGGTGGGGAGCACCTCGGAAAAAAAACGCTTCTTTGCCTGGTAGTAGGTTTCTATCGTCCCGTGATAGTCGAGGTGGTCCTGCGTGAGGTTGGTGAAAACCCCGAGGTCGAATGCGCAGTCGTCCACCCTTCGAAGATCGATGGCATGCGAGGAGACCTCGGCGACGCAATGGGTCACCCCGTGATTGGTCATCTCTCGGAGAATCCTCTGCATTTCGAAGGATTCCGGAGTGGTGTTGGGTGCGGGGAAACTGTTTCCGCCAAAGCGGTAATTGATCGTACCCAGGACGCCGACGTTATGTCCCGCCGCTCGAAGGATGGATTCGAGCAGGTAAGTCACGGTGGTCTTGCCGTTGGTTCCCACGATGGCGATAAGACGCAGTGCTGCGGAGGGATCTCCGAAAAAGTTTTTTCCGAGGACGCCGAGACAGCGCCGAGAGTCCCGCACCCGGACGGCGGTCACCCCGGCGGGGGGGAGAAACTCCCTTTCATGGATGATGAATCGGGCGCCTCGGGCCAGGGCATCGGCAATGAATGTATGGCCATCCTCCTTAAGGCCGGAAATTGCCACAAAGAGACTGCCTTGTCCGCACTGACGGGAATCGTAGCAAATCGACGCAACTTCGCCGTCCGGATTTCCGGAGAAACCTAGCGCTTCGCTTCCCCTCATCAGCAGCGACAGTCGCATCGAAACCTCTCATGAACCCATGCTGAAGGTGACGGTGCACAGACGGTCCTTCGGTACAGGGAGGCCGGCTGCCGGTCTTTGTGTAGTCGCCCAACCGCTTCCGATGACCCGGGCTTCCAATCCTTTTTCTTTAGACTTCTTCAGCACCTCGCGGATCGTCATCCCCCGGAAGTCGGGGATGAGGGAATCATCCGCCTCCATCGTCTTATCCACTGCAAGCGGTGCGGACGCGGATGCCAGGTTCACCTTCACTTTTACACCCGGATTTGCCTCTTCCTGGATAGGATTGTCCCGGATGTTCGTCCTGAAGCGGGTCAGAAGCTGCTCCCCGATCTCTCTGAAGACCGGGGCCGCGGCCACGCCGCCCCACTTGTCGCGTTGAGGTTCGTCAAGAATGACCAGGATGGAGAGCTGCGGATCCTCCGCCGGGAAGAACCCTATAAAGGAGGTCTTCACCCTTTCGCTGGAGTAGACATGCCGGGAGAAATCGAATTTCTGCGAGGTTCCCGTTTTTCCGGCGACGGCGATGTTTACGATGCGGGCGTGTTTGCCGGTGCCGTCTTTTGCGCCGACGACGTCGGTCAGAATGGTGGTGAGCGTTTTGGCGGTCTCTGGGGAAATGACCCGACGGACGACTGTGGGATGATACGTCTGTATAAGCTTTCCTTTCCTGTCCATGAGCCCCCGGACGACGAAGGGTTTCATCAGGACCCCTTTGTTGGCGATGGCAGACAGGGCGGTGATCAGTTGAATGGCGGTCACGGAAATCCCTTGCCCAAAGGCGATGGTCGACGCATCCACCCGCGTCCATTTTTCCACCGGCCTGAGAAGTCCGCTCACCTCGCCCGGTAGGTCGATCCCGGTCTTGGCGCCAAATCCGAACTTGCGGATGTACTCGTAGAACGCCTCTTTGCCGAGCTTCTCCGCCACCTTGACCGAGCCGATATTGCTGGAGTATTTGAGGATGTCGTGGAAAGACAGGGCGCCGTGACGCTTGCGCTGGGCCTCATGAATGACCCGGTCGGCAATCTTGTACGCGCCGTTTTCACAGTTGAACATGTCCGTTTCTTTGACCACGCCTTCTTCAAGCGCTGCCGCCGCCAGAAAAGGCTTGAAGGTGGAGCCGGGATCGAAGCAGTCGGTAATGGCCTTGTTTTTCCCCGTTGCGGGGTTGATCGTGGAGAAGGTGTTGGGATCGAATCCCATCTCGTTGGCCATTGCCAGGATTTCACCCGTCCGGGGATCCATGACGATGGCAAAACCCCCCTTTGCCCCTTTGGCTTTCACCGCCGCCTTCAGATGGGATTCCACGAGGTGCTGGATACGGCTGTCGATAGTCAGAATGAGGTTGTAGTTCTCCCCGGTGGCGGATGCGGGTCTCTGCACCCGGGGATAGAGCTTTTTCCCTTTGGCGTCCCGCGTCCATAGCAATTTTTCGGGTGTACCTCTGAGTTGCTTGTCATATTTGAGTTCCAGCCCTTCCAGTCCAACGGCATCGCTGCCGACAAAACCGATAAGATGGCCGGCCAGCTCCCCGGAAGGATAGAATCGTTTCGGCTCCTTAACAATGAAAATCCCTTCGATGCCTAATTCACTCACGCGAGCGGCCTGTTCGGGGGCTATCCTCCGGGTGATCCAGGAGAAATTCTTCACGCTGGAGAGTTTTTTCTGTATCGTCTTCTTATCCATATGGAGGATCGAGGCCAGATTTGCGGCGGTTTCACCGAGATCGCTTATTTTGGAAGGATCGGCGCAGACGGAATCGACCAAAATGGTGGCTGCCAGCTTTTCTCCATTCCGGTCAAAGACAATTCCGCGGTCGGGCTGCAACTGGAGAGTCTGGGTATGCTGTTCGGCGGCGAGGGTTTTGAGCGCTTTGCTTGAAAGAATCTGGAGTTGAAAGGCGCGCGAACCCAGGGCGATGAAGAGCACCAGGAAGAAGGCCAAAAGGGTGGCGATTCGAAATTTGAGCCATTTTTGGGATGCGCCGCTCATTTGAGTAGAATAACCTGTTCCCTTCCCGGATACGTCATCTGAAGCTTTTCCCGGGCGATGATTTCGATCCGCTGGGGTGATTTCAGCGTGGCGAGTTCGACCTTCAGCTTGGCCTGCTCTTCGCTGTACTGCTCTTTGCTGCTCAGCTCTCTGGCGATCTGGTACTCCAGCTCCGTCATGTGGATGTGGCTCCAGACATAGATCAGCAAAACCGCCATCAGAACCGTAGTGATGAAAATCCAGGCGGAGTAGCCGACATTGGCGGGAGTCCTGTCGTGCTCACGAACTGTCTGTCTGAGAACTTCTACGGCCTGCATAGTCAGATCCTCTCTGCTGTCCGGAGTTTTGCACTTCTTGAGCGCGGATTACTCGTGATTTCCGCCTCACCGGGAATGATCGGTTTTCGTGTGATGACCTTCAGCGTAGGCGTCCGTCGGCAGGCGCAGACGGGGAGATCGGGGGGACAGATGCAACCCTTTTCTCCAATGCGGAAGGCGCTCTTGACGATCCGGTCTTCCAGGGAATGAAACGAGATGACCGAAAAACGCCCCCCCGGCCCGAGCCGTTCCATCCCGTCTGTGATTGCCCGGTGCAATCCGGTGAGCTCATCGTTGACGGCGATCCGGAGGGCCTGGAAGGTTCGGGTCGCCGGGTGGATTCGCTGTCGTCCGGCCACATGGGGCAACGCCCTGACCACCACGGCGGCAAGGTCGGCCGTCGTCCTGATGGGAGTGACCTTCCTTTTTTCCACTATGGATCGGGCGACCCGTCTTGCCATTCTTTCCTCACCGTACTTTCGGATTATCCTCTCAAGTTCCTCTTCCGGGAGTGTCTGGATGAGATCATAAGCGCTGCTTCCCCGGCTGCGGTCCATCCGCATATCCAAAGGGGCGTCCAGGGTAAAACTGAACCCCCGATACGCCGTGTCCAATTGATGTGAAGAGACTCCCAGATCAAGGAGAATCCCGTCTGCCTTACCGATATTCATCTCGGTCAGAATTGCATCCATATCGGCGAAATTACCCTTCACCAGGATCGTTCTATTTTTGAAAGGCGCCAGGCGTTTTGCCGCTTCATCGAGCGCCTCTTCGTCGGTGTCGATGCCGATCAGCATGCCATCCGGCGCCGTGCCGCGAAGGATCGCCTCGGCGTGCCCTCCGCCTCCCACCGTACCGTCCACGTACACGGCCCCTGCCCGGCACCGAAGGGACGCGATAACCTCGCTGATCATGACCGGTATGTGAAAGACGCCCATTTTCCGGGCCTTTTATATCCCAAGATCCGCCATATAATCGCTGAAGCTCTCCAGGTTTTCGCCGCTCTTTTTCATCTCCTCCTCGAATCTTTCCTTACTCCAGATCTCGATAACCTTGATCATTCCGGCCAGAACAATGTCTCTTTCCAGCTGTGCAAATTCCCTGAGATTGGGGGGGACGAGGATTCGCCCCTGGCCGTCAAGTGTACAATCGACGGCGCCCGACATGAAAAACCGCTGAAAGGCGCGCACTTCTTTCCGCAGGAGGGACTGGTGAGAAACCTTCTCCTCGATCACCCTCCACTCGTCGTAAGGGAAGACCATCAGATAGCCGTCCCAGTTTGTGATCACGAGATGGTTGTCGTACTTCTCGGAAAATACTTCGCGGAGCCGGGATGGAAAAATGACCCTCCCTTTGTCATCGATGGTGTGGTAATATTGGCCCCGAAACACGGACATGGGATTTTTCCTCCACTATAAACCACTTTACTCCACTTTGGGGCCAGGATAGAGGAGGATTTCTGCTTTGTCAAGAAAAATTTTTTATTTTTTTTGCCTGTTAATCTGATATTTTGAGACGGCTTGGCTGTGCGTGTCGAGGTTGGAGGAAAAATAATGTGATCCGTCGTTGGTCGACACGAAATAGAGGTAGCCGACACGGTCGGGGTGGAGTGCGGCCCGAAGGGAATCGATGCCGGGATTGGCGATGGGCCCAGGCGGGAGGCCGGTTATCCGGTATGTGTTGTACGGGGTATCTGCAGTCAGGTGTTTTCGTAGGATAGTTTTGACGGGAGTGCCTTCCTGTTCCAGGTGATAGACGGCGGTCGGATCGCTCTGCAGTTTCATCCCCCTTGCCAGGCGGTTGTGGAAGACCGCGGATATAAGGGTTTTTTCATCCTTGTTTCCTGTTTCCTTTCCGATCATGGAGGCGAGGGTCACCCACTCGTTGAGAGTCAGGCCGATCTTTTCCGCCTGTTTCCTCATCTCCGGCGTGATCTCCTTCCAGAACTGGCGGACGATGACCCGGATGACTTCTTTGGTGGTCATGGACCGGTTGAACTGATAGGTTTCGGGGAAGAGGTATCCCTCGATACTGTTGCTCTCGATGCCGAGCGAAGCCAGAAACGGCTTATCGGTGGCGAGGGTCGCGAACTCCTTCTCGTTGATGAGCTTGAGCGTGGCAAGTTTTCTGGCCACTTCGTTCACCGTAATGTCTTCGGGAAACGTCACGGTATAATACTTGATCTCCCCCCGGACCAGCTTTTCGATGATCTCGACAGGCGACATCGAACCGGTAAACTCGTATTCACCCGCCCGGATCGATTTAGTCGCCCCCTTTCCGAATGCGAGTGCCCAGAAGAAAAGGCGATTCTCGACCAGACCGGCGTCATTGAGAATCTCGCTTATCCAAAAAAAACTTTCGCCTTTGGGAATATTGACAATCTTTGCGGTGAGAGAATGGTCGATGGGGGAGGTGGCATAGCGGGCGAACGCGATGCCGGTCAGCATAACGACCAGAATAACCAGGATAAGCGTTTTCCATCTGTGAAACGCAGCGATTTCCAAGATCCTTCTGATGGGTTTCATTTGTTTCTATTTACACTCTCGCCCTTTTCCCCGCGCGCCAGCGCGTCGAGATATCCCTGGAGGATGACGGAGGCGGCAACGCGGTCGACAATCCCTTTTCTTTTCTTCGGAGGCACACCGGCCCGGCGAAGGATATCGTCGGCCTCTTTTGTGGAGAGGGTTTCGTCCCAACGGATGACGGGAAGTGAAAGGCGGGCCTCCAAACGCCGGCAAAACCGATTGACCTTCTCGCACTGAATTCCTTTGCTCCCGTCGAGTCGGAGAGGGTAGCCGATAACGATCTGCACGACGTCGTGACGTCGCACCAGTTCGGCGATCGCCTCGATGTCCGCCGCGCGATTCTTTCGCTTGAGAGTCGCCGCTCCCTGGGCAGTCATTCCAAGTTCATCGCAGACGGCGACTCCGATTCGCCGGTCGCCGTAATCGATCCCCAGTATCCTCACTGTGTCCTCTTTAGCGTCACTGTTCAACATCGGTATTTTCTGAGCTATTATATCATCGTTTGTCAAGAACTGTCTATTTTGCTGTTGAGAAAAGGCGATGAGTCTGTTACCTTCTCGTTTATGAAGCATATCGTAATGGGTACGGCCGGCCATGTGGATCATGGTAAGACAGCACTGATCAAGCGGCTCACCGGCGTGGACACCGACCGGCTAAAAGAGGAAAAAGAGCGTGGAATCACCATCGAGCTCGGCTTCGCCTCGCTGTCTCTCCCCGATGGTCGAGTCCTCGGTGTCGTCGATGTCCCGGGTCACGAGCGGTTTGTCCGGAACATGGTAGCCGGCGCTGCCGGCATCGATCTTGTGGTGATGGTGATCGCGGCCGATGAAGGAATTATGCCGCAGACCCGGGAGCACTTGCAGATCTGCACCCTTCTCGGGATACGAAAGGGGTTTGTCGCCCTCACCAAGGTTGACATGGTGGATGAGGAGTGGCTGACGCTGGTCAGGGAGGACGTCCGTGAATTTCTCGGAGGGACTTTTCTGGAGAGAGCGCCGCTCGTTCCGGTCTCTTCCCTGACGGGGGATGGGTTTCCCGAGCTCATAGCGACCATCGCTCGAGTGGCGGACGAGGTGGAAGAGGCGGCCGATGTCGGGCTCTTCCGTCTGCCCGTCGACCGTGTTTTTACGATGAAGGGTTTCGGTACCGTCGTCACGGGGACATTAGCCTCCGGAAAGGTGGCCACCGGTGAGGAGGTGGAGATCTTCCCCGTCGGGTTACGGGCCAGAGTGAGGGGAATTCAGGTCCATAACCGGGTCGTGGAGAGCGCCGAAGCGGGGCAGCGGACAGCCGTCAACCTTCAAGGGGTAGACAGGGCGGTCATCGAGCGGGGATATGTTCTTGCCGGGCCCAATGCCCTGGTCGCGTCGCAACGCCTTGATTGTGTCTATCGCCATCTTGCCGGCGCCGGACGGAAAGCGAAAAACCGCACCCTCGTCCGTTTTCATACAGGCACAAGCGAGGTCATGGCGCGGTTGATCCTTCTGGACCGAGATGAACTGGAACCCGGTGGGGAGGGTTTCGCCCAGCTTGTCCTCGATTCCCCGCTGGCTGCCGTAGCCGGGGACCGGTTTGTTGTTCGGGGGTATTCCCCCGTAACGACGATCGGGGGTGGCGAGATCGTCGATCCTCTGACCGTGAAACACAAGCGATTTGCAGAGAGTATTCGGGAGGAATTCCGACGTCTTTCCAGCGGGGGCGAGAGTGAGAAGGTGGCCGTCATCATGGCGAGGGCCGGTATCGGCGGCATCACGGAATCCCGCCTCGTGGTTCGGACAGGGATCCGCCGGTCTGAGCTCCGCAAGCTCCTGGAGCGGATGTTTTCCGTAAAGGAAGCCATTCTCGTAGACCGGGAAGAGACGAGGATCCTATCCGGGTCGGTTTATACCGGTTTGCAGGAAGAGATCATCCGGGAACTTGAAGATTATCATCAACAATTTCCTCTGAAAGAGGGACTGTCCCGGGAGGAGCTCCGGACGACGCTCGAAATGGGCGATGGGGTCGATCCGAAGATCTTCGGCATGGCCCTTAGGGATCTCGAAAAAAGGGGAGAAATCATCGCCGAGAAGGAAATGACACGTCTGACGGGGCATCGTGTCCAGTTGAAGGGGGAGATGGGAGATCTGAGGGAAAAAATTGACGGTCTGTATCGGGAGGGCGGACTGGCGCCGCCGACTGTAAGGGAGGTCCTGGAGCGGTTTCCCGACCGGAAAAAAGAGATCGTAAACCTCATCCAGGTAATGACCCGTGAGGGGGACCTGTTTAGGATCAGTGAAGATCTGAACTTCCACAAGGATGCCTTGGCGCGGCTTCGTGAGGATTACCGGCAATTTCTGATCAAAGAAGGCCGGGCAACACCGGCGAACTTCAAAGAGATGACCGGCCTTACGCGAAAATTCATCATCCCTCTGATGGAGTATTTCGATATGACGAAACTGACCGTGCGGACGGGAGAACACCGGATCCTCCGCGAAAGACAGGAAAAGTGAATCATATTTTTCATGAAGGACGGGTGGAAATGTGAAACCGAAATCGATTTACGTGAAAGATATCAAGAGCGGGGACAAGGTGAATGAAGTTTTTCTGGCGGCGGAGAAAAACCTTGCCTATTCCCAGAAGGGAGCTCCCTATCTGAATCTCCGTCTGCGGGACAGGACCGGGGACGTGGACGGGAAGGTCTGGGAAAATGCCTTGACCTGGGAGAAGGTGTTCAAAAAGGGCGACTTGATTCGTATCCAGGCGCGGGCGCTGAGTTTCAAAAATGCCATCCAGCTTTCGATCATCGAGCTCGGTAAGGTCGAAGATGGGGAGGTCGAACTGGCCGACTATTTTCCGGTAGCGAGAGGGGATCTCGCAGCGATGTACTCGGGCATCCTCGGTTATGTCGAGCAGGTCAAAACACCATGTCTTTCCGCACTCCTGCGATCATTCTTCGAGGATGAGACGCTCACCGCGCTCTTCCGAAGGGCGCCCGCGGCCAAAGGGTTTCACCATGTCTACATTGGAGGCCTTTTGGAACATACTCTATCCGTCGTTCGTCTGCTCGATCTGGCGGCCGGCCACTACCGGGGGATCGACCGGGATCTCCTGATCGCAGGCGGCATCCTCCACGATATCGGGAAGATTTACGAATTTTCCTATGAGCGGATTGTGGAGTACAGCGATCCTGGACGGCTGATCGGACATATCGTCATGGGTGTGGAGATGGTCGATCGGAAGATCGCAGCCATCCCTGATTTTCCCGAAGCGGTGGCCATGGAACTTCGCCACCTCATCCTCAGCCATCATGGTATTCTCGAGTACGGTTCACCCAAGCGGCCAAAAACACTGGAGGCTCTGATTGTCCATTTCATGGACGACCTGGACGCCAAGGTGAATGCCTTCCAGGAAACCATTAGAGACGCCCGGGATGAGGAGTCGGACTGGACGCCCTATCACCGCTTGTTCGATCGCTTCATCTACAAGGGCAGGACATCCCGTGACGCGCAAACACCAGTACCCGTCAAGCCTCCGGATCTGGCGCCCCCGGTCGGTGGAGACGGAAGTTGAAAGCCATTGATTAATGAATACCACGTAGTAAGTCTTAAAAGTCGTGAAAATGGGACGGCTTCGTAAAAAGGCCGCAGGCAAGGCGCGCGAATCCTGAGGAATGAGGCGTACTGTTGCGTACGCCGCAATGACGAAGGATGACGCGCAACGCAGCATCCGGACTTTTTACGAAGCCGTCGATCAGTAGCGGAACACGGCGACGAGGTCTTTCGGTTCCGGCATTTTTTTCGGAGGCAGGATGAAGACCGATCCGCCGTTGAGATAGGTTTGAATCGCAGCGATCTCCAACAGATCCTCATTTTCGGCCTCCGGTGTCCGGTACAGGTTAACCGTTCCGCTCGCTCGGTTGAACGTTCCCTCATTCCGGCTCCCCGCGGCGATGAAGAGCATGCCGACCCGGCCGTTGGCGGCTTCCGGGACAATCTCCCGGATGTCGGCAGAGGTCAGCCCGGTTCCTGAGGACTGCCGGTACTGGGCGAGGGCGTTGTTTTCGGCCTTCTGAAAGAAGGGGGCAACGATTTTCGATGCCATACGATAAAGGGAATCCGAATTGATCCCCCTGGGATTACCCGGGATACCCTCCTCGATAAGGTGGGGAAAGGTGTTGGCCTCACGGTAGATGGGAAATAGATAGTCCACCCCGGCGAGGACAAGAGGCGCGTGTTCGTCCTTGAGCCGATCGTGGAGTTCTCTGTCGATCATGCGGAAATACTTAAGAAGATTATCTTTCGTGTCATCAGCAACCCCTCCGTGTCCGGAAACCATTGCCATCCCTGTTCCACCGCTGAGAGAGCCTGTACGGAAACGAACCTGTTTTTCAAGTTCGTCATGCTGCAACGCCTCATCGAGGCTTTTGGGCAGCGCCTCCAGTTCTATTTCTCTGACGCCCTGCCCGGTCCCTTCCAGGAGCCTGACCTCTTTCTGGCTGAGGGTCAGGATGTAGAACCGCCTGTCGTTTCTCAGGACCGGCAGAAGGGGTCTGACGTGAAAACGGTCGGCGACGACGATGAGCTCATCGAATGCCTCGGGAAGACAGAAACAGCGGAACAGACCGGCGCAGAGAAAAAGCGCCAGGCCGTCGCTCTGTCGCCGCCAGAATAGTGCGTTTCCCGGAAGTGCCTGAGCAGGTTCCAGCAGTTCTTTGAGTTCCTGCGAACGCATACCGGCGGCCAGCAGCTTTTCCTCCGCACTGCGGAGGAGATTTTTAAACCGGATCTGGTTCTGCTGGCTTTCCACGCCGGTGCGGAAGGTGGGCATGAAAATCGAGACGCAAAGTCCCGGGTGCTTTCCCATCAATGTCTTTAATTCATCCTGTGATAATATGTTCATTGGACCATCCTCCTTCTTGTGTTAAGCCCTCTTTGCAAGGGTGTGTGGAAGATTTTCCGGATGGTGACGGCGTGAGCCAAACGGGGCCCCGCTATCAGGGTCGGCCGGGAAGGTCATTGTCCCGTCCGTAGCTATTAAGATATAAAAACGAAGCGGATAATGCAAATCATTTCTTGCAAGCGTCAGAAACAGGTGGTACGGATTTTCTATGAAAAACATTACCGGGAGTGCAATCGGCAAGCCCTGTCTCGCTGGCAGAGATAAAGCGCGTGATAAGAAAAAGAACGCTTCCTTGCCGGGAAGCCCGACCCTGCGGGCGGGCGCGTTTGCCTGCGTTCATAGGATCGGCAGGGGACTCTGGGGAGGAGTATCCGCTGCGCAGTGGGGCGACTGGGAGTGGCAATTGCAAAACCGGGTCCGCTCCCTCGAGAAGCTTGCCTTGGTGATAAATACACCTGTAGAGTCGCTTGCGGCGTGCGGACCTGTCACGAAAACCTATCCTATTGCGGTTACACCCTATTATCTGTCGCTCATGGATGCGGCAGAGGAGTGTGATCCTCTTCGCAGGCAGTGCTTTCCCGATCCCCGAGAGCTCGACTGCTCTTTGGGGGAAGATGACGATCCTCTCGGTGAGGAGAGGGCAATGCCGGTTCCGGGGCTTATCCACCGTTACCCCGACCGCTGCCTGGTGATCGTCACCAATGTCTGCGCCGTCTACTGCAGGCACTGCAACCGCAAACGGATATGGTGTAATGAAAGGCCCGGAGGGGTGCGAGAGTGGATACAGCCGATGATCGATCACATCGCACGGACACCTTCGCTTCGGGAGGTGATCCTCTCCGGAGGCGATCCTCTCCTGCTTTCCGAAGGCGTGCTGGACTGGCTATTGGGGACCCTCCGGGCGATTCCACATGTGGAGGTCCTCCGCATCGGAAGCCGGGCGCCAGTCACCCTGCCGATGCGTGTCACGCCGGGACTCGCTGCTATGCTGAAGCGGCACAGGCCGCTCTGGTTCAACACGCAGTTCAACCATCCAAGAGAGATCACACCTGAATCCACACGGGCATGCGAGAGATTGCTCATGGCGGGTATCCCCGTCTCCAATCAGTCGGTCCTCCTCAAAGGGATTAACGACGACTATGCGACGATGCGGGATCTTCTCATCGGCCTGGAGAGGATTTCGGTCAGGCCCTACTACCTCTTTCAGTGCGATCCGGTTCGCGGGGTGAACCATTTCCGGGCAGATATCCGCGGAGGCATGGAGATCATGGAGGCGCTTAGGCACAACGTCTCCGGGCTCGCTCTCCCCCGGTATGTGCTGGATTGTCCGGGCGGCAGAGGTAAAATCCCCCTCCAGCATTTTTTCAATTCCGCCTGCGAGAGGGGCTGGGATAAATAAACATTCTTTTGACAAGACAGGCAGGATAGATTAAAAAGTAAAAAAAAGGGGAAGGCAAGAATATGTACACCGCCAGCGATTTGAGAAAAGGACTGCGAATAAAGATCGATAACGATCCTTACATCGTCACGGAATTCAACTTTGTCAAGCCGGGCAAAGGACAAGCGCTCTACCGGTGCAAGCTGAAGAATATGATGAATGGAAATCAATTCGAGCGGACTTTCCGTTCCGTCGATATTTTTGAAGCGGCCGATATGCAAGAGAAGAAGATGCAGTACCTCTACCAGGAAGAAGGCAAGTACTGCTTCATGGACAACCAGAATTACGAACAGGTCTTTCTCTCCGCGGATCAGGTCGGGGAGGCGCAGAATTTTCTCCTGGATAACATAGAGGTGGAGATCCTCTTCTTCGAGGATCGCCCTTTAGGGATAAGCCTGCCCAACTTCATCGATGTCGTGGTGACCAAGGCCGACCCCTGGGCCAAGGGGGATTCCGTATCGGGAAACACCAAACCGGTTACCGTCCAGACGGGTTACCAGCTCCAGGTGCCGCCCTTCATCGAGGAGGGAGAAAAGATCCGGATCGATACCCGCAGCGGAGAGTACCTGACCAGGGTCAAGGGATGATCATTTCTTTATCTGGAGGGTCGTGGACGAAGACTGGAGACTGGCCGGTAAAGCGGAGGTCTTGAGAGTCCGAGCGGTTATGACTCGGTCAATCCGCCGGTTCTTTCTGGATCAGGGGTTTCTCGAATGTGAAACGCCGCTGAGGATTCCGGCGCCTGCACCTGAATCCTATATCGATGCCGTCGCCTCGGGCGAATGGTTTCTCCAGACTTCCCCGGAACTCTGCATGAAGCGGCTTCTGGCTGCCGGTTATCCGAAAATATTTCAGATCTGTAAATGTTTCCGCGCCGGGGAGCGGGGCGCCTTTCACCTTCCGGAATTTACCATGCTGGAATGGTACCGGACAGGAACCGATTACCGGACGCTGATGGACGACTGCGAGGGCTTGATTGCCTATGCTGCCGGAGAGCTCGGCCTGGGCGGCGCCGTTTCCTGGCAGGGAAAGAGGGTCGCTTTGCTGCCTCCCTGGGAGAGGATCACCGTTCGTGAGGCTTTTGACAGATATGCCGGACTCAGCGTTGAGGAGGCTTTGGGACGGGGTTGCTTCGACGAGATCATGGTCTGCAAGGTCGAACCCCATCTCGGTATGGAGCGCCCCGTTTTTCTTTGTGAATATCCGGCGGAGCTGGGCGCCCTGGCACGGGTGAATGCGGAAAACCCTGAGGTCGCGGAGCGTTTTGAACTCTATATCGCCGGATTAGAACTGGCCAATGCCTTCTCAGAGTTGACCGATGCGGCGGAACAGAGACGGCGGTTTGAAAAGGCCTCCCGCGACCGGCGTCTGCAAAACTGCCCCGCCTATCCCTTGCCGGAGCGATTTCTTACGGCCCTTTCGCGGATGCCCCCTTCCGCCGGCATCGCCCTAGGAATCGACCGCCTCGCGATGATCCTTGCCGACCAGGCGACAATCGACGCCGTGGTTGCTTTTACCCCCGAATCTCTGTGATATTGTTTTCGCATATTTCAACAGCCTGCTTGACAGACACCCTCTTTTCCATTATATGTGGGCACCGTCTTTTCCATTTCACATTAAGGGAGATTGAACGTGAAAGATGCTTCGCCGATTGTCGCGATGAACCTGGGAGGAAATTTCAATGCCAGTATTTTCGACATGGTGGTCAGCGCAGGGGTTGTCGTCAAATTGGTTCTGCTGGTCCTGCTGATTTTTTCCATCATCTCGTGGGCCATTATCCTCATGAAACACTTCAATATCCGGAAAGTCGCGAGAGAGAACGAACTCTTCCTTAGCGCCTACATGAAGAGTACGAAGCTCTCGGAACTCTTGCCCGAGGCGAAGAGGTTCAGGGATTCGTCGTTGGCGGAAGTATTCCGGGCCGGCTATACGGAGCTTGGAAAACTATCCAGGACGGCGCGGGGGAATCCGCCGGGAAAAGATGTCGATGCGAGCAGTCAGGGTCTCGATATCGCCGATATCGACAATGTGGAAAGGGCCATGAACAGGGCTTGTGGGGCGGAGACCGCCAAAATGGAGGCGACCCTCGGGTTTCTGGCAACCACGGGAAGCGCGAGCCCTTTCATCGGTCTATTCGGAACCGTCTGGGGGATCATGGATACCTTTAAGGGGATCGGCGCCCGGGGATCGGCGACCCTCGCCATCGTGGCGCCGGGAATATCGGAGGCCTTGATTGCAACCGCGGCAGGTCTTGCCGCCGCTATCCCAGCCGTTATCTTCTATAACTACTACCTGAGCCGGATCAAGAATTTGACCCTCGATATGGACCATTTCACCTTGGAAATGCTGAACATTGTCGAACGACATTACATGAAGAAATGAGCGGACATGAGATATTCGAAACGGAGAGCACATTCTGACGGCCGGGTGATGGCCGAAATCAATGTCACTCCTCTGGTAGATGTGATGCTTGTATTGCTCATCATCTTCATGGTGACGGCGCCGATGCTGTCGATGGGAATCGACGTCAATCTTCCCCGAGTCAGGGCGAAAGCCGTGGACGTTGCAGAAGAAAAGCTTGTGCTCACCATCAACGGTGCAAAAGAAATTTTCCTAAATAAAACCCAGACGCCGCTTGCCGGACTAAAAGTGAAGCTGCAGCACATCTTTGCGGCTCGGATCGAGCGCGAGGTCTATCTGCGGGCGGATCGAAACGTTCCTTACGGGTTTGTGGTCGAGGTGATGGCCGAGGTGCGAAAGGCCGGCGTCGACAAGTTGGGGATGATTACCGAACCGCCCGAGGAATCAAAGTGATGTCTGAAAGGGTAGTCAGCGACAGAGACGGTGGGTCGCGTCTGAACCGAATGGTCATTATCTCCTTGCTGTTCCATATCGCGGTCCTGACACTTCTGTTTTTTTCACCTTCCCTTCCTTCGCCGAAGCTGACCTTTGGACCGGTATATACCGTCTCCCTGGTGAATTTTTCCGGGAAAGCCGTTCAAACGAAGGGGGCCTCGGCTGCGGCAAAGGAACTCCTAAAGGCCGACCGTCGCGAAACGGTTCTGAAGAAAGCGACGGAACCGGTCAAGCCTATCCCGATCCACAGCATAGAAACCCGGAAGAAAAAGGATCCTGACCTTGAAAAGGCAATGGAGGATATCCGAAGAAAAGCATCTGCCGCGGATGATTCGGCCAAGCGGTCCAAAGCGAAAACCGCTCAAGAGAGTACCGCTTCGGAGAAAACAGCCGGTTTGGTTTCTCAGCCCGGTGACGGCGAGATAAATGCCCGGATGCACTCTTACTATGCACTGATCTGGTCCCGAATCAAGGGCAGTTGGACATCTATCTCGCCGTCGCCGGGGGAGGTGCTGGAAGCGGTGATCGATGTGACCATCCTGCGCAGCGGGGCGGTTAGCGAGGTGAATTTTGAAAAACGTTCCGGCAACCGATATTTTGATGAGTCCGCCATGAAAGCCATACGTAAGGCGAGTCCTTTTCCTCCCCTGCCGATGGGGATCGGAGACACCAGCATCCAGGTGGGGATACGCTTTCATTCGTCGGAATTGAAATCGTAATACCCCGAGGCAGGGAAAGGAGCTCTGTATGAAAAGGTTGAAGCATCTGGCGGCCTTAAGTCTATTCCTCGTTTGCCTGTTTCACAGTGGTCCGGCATATGGGAAGGTATACATCGATATCGATTCTCCTGCTTTTCAAAAACTCCCTATCGCGATCGCTGATTTTAAACCCTTGCGGTCCGTTGTTGCGAAGAGCGATCTTCCCGTTTGGTTTGCCGACGCCCTCTCCCGGGATCTGCTGCTCACGGGATATTTTAATGTCATCGACCGACGGGCCTTCCTGGAAGACCCTGGCCAAGCGGGGATCACGGAGGAAGGGACCCGCTTCGGAGACTGGTCGACGATTGGCGCTGAATACCTGGTCAAGGGCGGATACCAGATGGATGACCGGGAACTCGTCTTGGAGCTGCGCCTCTTTGACGTGACGAAAGGAACGCTCGTTGTCGGGAAAAAGTATATCGGCAAGCCCGATGACAGGAGCCGGATCGTCAGGCAATTTGCCAACGAAATCATCCTGGCCCTGACGGGAGAGGCCGGCGTGTTCGACACCCGGATCGCCTTTGTCAAGAAGGGTTCATCCGCCGCGGAACTCTATACGATCAATTTCGATGGTTCGGATCTCCGCCGCATCACTCATTACAACTCCCTGACCCTCTCGCCGCGATGGTCTCCCGACGGCCGGCGGCTCGCCTTTACCTCTTTCAAAGACGGCAATCCCGACATCTATCTCCAGGATCTGGAGAGCGGAAAGACCGAGAAGCTTGTCTCCTATTCGGGGCTGAATCTCCCCGGCTCCTGGTCTCGTGATGGAGTGAAGTTGCTTGTGACGCTGAGCCGGGAAGGGTCTCCGGGGATTTATGATATGACCGTGGGAAACAAGATGCTGCAGCGTCTCACCCGCGAATCCTCCATTAATGTATCCCCCGTCCGTTCCCCCGACGAAAAGCAGATCGCCTTCGTCTCGAATCGTAACGGCTCCCCGCAGATCTACATCATGGATGCCGAAGGCGGCAACGTACGGCGGTTGACCATGGAGGGAAATTACAACACGTCTCCCGCCTGGTCGCCGAAGGGAAAGAAGATCGCCTACGAGGGGTCCGTAAACGGACAATTCAAGATCTTCGCCATCGATGAGGAGGGAGGCGCTCCCCGGCAGATCACCTTTGCAGGGGGCGATCATGAATCCCCCTCCTGGTCGCCGGACGGGAGGTATCTGGTCTACAGCGTCCGGGGGGCCGGTCGCAGCAGGATCGAGATCATCAATGCGGGCGGCCAGAATTCCCGGCCGCTTCAAGAGGGGGGCGACGCTTGCCAGAGTCCCTTCTGGTCTCCCCGGCTGCGATGACCGTAACCTATTGTATTTAGAGTGTAAATAAAAAAAACTGTTTTTTTCGTTTGATTTTTATCGGCCGTAGTGGTTAGTATTCGATAGGTAATCGATTGAGCCATAAAACACTGTTGATCCAAGAAAGGAGAATCATGATGAAAAGAAGCTTGTTTTGGGTAGGGCTGATCGCCCTGGTTTTATGCGTCTCCGTCGCGTTCCTCACCGGTTGCGCCAAAAAGGCGGCGTTGAAGGAAACGGCGATGGCTGCACCTGGGTCGACACCGCCGGCAGCCAAGGCGTCGCCGACACCTTCGAAGAGTAGTGATGATGCGGCCGCCAGGGAAAAAGCGCTTCGCGATCAGGCAGCGCGGGAAAAGGCGGCCAGGGATGCGGCGGCGAAGGAAGCGGCCGAAAGGGCCAAGAGAGAAGCGGCTGCCAGGGCGGCGGCGATTCTGAAGGAACTCCAGATTCCGGACATCAACTTTGATTATGACAAGTATAACCTCAAGCCTCTTGCCCAGTCGACACTGAAAGCGGCCGCGCCGGCGTATCTGAAGTATCAGGATTATAAGCTGGTGGTGGAAGGGCATTGCGACGAGCGAGGCACGGTGGAATACAATTTGGCCCTCGGCGAGAAACGCGCGGTAGAGGCCGCAAAATACCTTGTCGACCTGGGCATCGCGAAGGAGCGAATCAAGACCATCAGCTACGGCAAGGAAATGCCTCTGGATAAGGGACACGACGAAGCCGCCTGGGCAAAGAACAGAAGGGACCGCTTCGTGATTTTCCCGCCGGTGAAGTAATATTCTCCTGCCTTGGGGCCTTGTGCCTGGGGGAAAGCGACGCTCACCAGGAGCCCACCGTTGGCTCACGGCGGCCTATGCGGCAGGAGAGATTCTGCCGACTGAAGTATGGATCATTCGGTGCTTGGCCGGTCCGAGGCGGGTAAGGGCCCTGTGAGCCCTGACGGAGATCAGGGCTCACAGGGATGTCGTGCAGTGACCTGAAGCGCAGCCCGCAGAACCCGCCATAGGGGCTGGCTGCTTTGATATTGAAATACTTCCGGGGCGGTCCATGACCGCAGAGGGGAACATCGTGCACAGGAAATTTCCCATCTTGGTTTTGATCGCGCTTCTGTTCGTGGCGGGATGCGCAACGACAGACGATCTCCGGCGGGTTCGCGGCGATCTGAACCAGCAGATTCGGCTTGCCAATGATAGGATCACGGGTGTCGAGCAGGGAATGGTCGGCGTCAAGGATGGAACGGCCGGTATCCTCAAGGAAGTCGAAAAAGCCAACGAAAAGACCGATGGGGCGATCAAATCGCTTCGCGGCAGCCAGGCGGAAAGCCGGGCCGCGACGACGGAGCTCAGGGATCAGATACAGCAGATCCGAGGGGCCATCGATGGCCTGAAGCGAGATATTTCCTCCTCTTCTACCAGGACGAGCAAGCGCGAAGAAGAGGAGAAGGGTCTTCGAGAAAAGCTGGACAGTCTGACATTTAAGATCAACTTCCTCGAGAATTTCCTCGGGATCGGGAAAAAGGATGAAACCGCGGCGGACGGCGCGGTAGAAAAAAATGTAAAACCGCCGGCGCCGCCGAAGGAAGCGGGCGGCAAGGTGAGAACGGATAAGGAATCCCTTTACGCAGCGGCCTACGAGCTCTTCCGGGAGGCAAAGTACGAGAGGTCGCGGGAAGGGTTCGAAAATTTCCTCAAGCTGCACCCCGATACGGAATTTTCCGACAATGCTCAGTTCTGGATTGCCGAGTGTTTCTACTTCGAGAAGAAGTACGAGAAGGCCATCGTTGAATACGACAAGGTTGTCAAGAATTACCCCGAGGGCAACAAAGTTCCCTTTGCCCTCCTTAAACAGGGCCTTTCCTTCGAAAAGTTAGGGGATAAGGCGAGCGCCAAGCTTCTCCTCCAGCAGGTGATCAGGGATTTTCCCAATACCAGTCAATCGCGGATCGCGCGAACGAAACTTCTCGAAATCAAATAAAAATTATTAATCGAGAGAAATGGGTTCAACCCCTTCCGGAATCGGGAGGGCGAACGGCTCACTATCATTGTCCAGGCGAACCTCCGTGTAGCGGAGCGACAGTGACACGGCTTCCCCGGTGATCGTCAATCGCTGCGGCAGGAAACTTTTTCCCACAGAGGTATGATCTGCAAATTCCGCCGTATAGGCGATATCTCCCCCTTCGGTAAATGCCCGGACCCGGAGGAGGCGATCCCCGGCCGGGTCGATCCAGAGCGAGAGGGTCTTTTCCCCTGCAATGTACCGATCAACACGGTAGAGCCCCTCCTCCCACTCCCCCCGCAAGGAAGAATCCTCCTCCATTGCCGGTGGCTGTCCCATCAGGAGGGAAACCATGTCGGCGGCCGGCAGGGCCAAGGGGAAAAAACGGTTGACATTCCGTGCCGTGGATCGCCCTATGTAAAAGATTCCGCCGTTGTTTTCCGGGGAAAAGACACGGAGTTCGCCGGCGTCGATCGACAGGAAGAAATCGGGAGGGCCCAGGAGAGGAACCGATTCCAACCGGAGATTCGCCGGTTTTCTCATCATCATTGCAGCCTTCAGTGGGCGCCGCTGACCGTGAGCGTTGATTTCAATCCTTGCCGTAACCGTGAGCGTCTGATCGCCGGGGGCAGACACCGCCAGCGCCCGGAGGGCATCGTCCGGCGAGAGATAGGCGTCTCCGGGGGGGTGAAAGGGGGCAACCCTCCTTCCGGCGCATCCTAAGAAGGCGCTACCGAGGGCTGTGATCAGGATCAGCAGCAGGACTCGACGGGAAAGAGCCCGGTCCGCTGAGGGTAGGATTCTCATGGTTCACATCGTCGGGGGAAATTAGGGACAGAGCCCCTATTAATTCCGAATTAATAGGGGCTCTGTCCCTAATTTCCCCCGCGTAGATCCTCGATCTTCTTCTTGAGGAGCTCGCTTTCGGGATTGAATTTGTTGGCCTTTCCGTAAGCCTCAAGGGCCTCCCGGACCTGTCCCGCGCGGGCATAGGCATCACCGAGATGCTCAAGGATCGCCGCATCTTCGGGCTGGGTCTCCGACGCTTCCTTCAGATACCGGATGGCCTCATCAAGCCTGTTCTTCCTGAAGTAGAGCCATCCCAACGAATCGGTGATGTAACCGCTTCCCGGTTTCAACTGGAGAGCCCGTTTGATCATCCCTTCCGCCTCGTCGAGATGTATGCCGCGGTCCGCGTACATGTACCCGATGAAATTGAGGGCGTCCGCATGATCCGGATCGAGTTTCAGCACAGTCCGCATTGCGGAGATACTCTCCTCAAAACGGTTGGTCTTTTCGAAAAAAACGCCGAAACTGTAATGGAGATCGACACTGCCCGGAATGATTCGAAGCCCCTCGCGGAGTATCGCTTCCGCTTCCGGGAATCGTTTGCCTTCCTCGTAAAGGGAGGCGAGGTACGCATAGAGTCCCGGCGAGTCGTTCTTCTGCTGGATCGCTTTGCGAAGGGAATCTATGGCTGCGTTTGCCTGCTGCTGCTTCCTTAGAATCATCCCGATGCGGATCCGGGCAAGGGTGAACTGGTCCGACGTAACGGGGATCTTATCCAAAAACGAAAGCGCCTTATCCGGGGCCCCGGTCTCGCTATAAGCCGTGCCGAGGAGATACGCAAGTCGGTAATCGGTCGGGTATTCCTGCACCAGCAAAGCCAATGTTGTGATCGCCTTTTCATGCTGGCCTCTTTCCAGGTGGATGAGCCCCAGAGTGAGGCGTACCTCCCGGTTTGCCGGGTCCAGTTTCAGAATTTCCCGGAATGTGTCTTCCGCCTCGTCGTAGCGCTTCTCCCGCAGAAACAGTTCACCCAGCTTGATCCTGGCCTGCAGCTTGGCCGGGAATGCCGTTGTGAAATCTTTATAGACCTGAATCGCCTCGGTAATCCGCTTCTGTCTTTCATACAGGGAGGCAAGATCGATCAGGACCGGTTCAAACTGGGGTCTGAGGGTTAGGGTCTTTCTGAAGCCTGCTTCCGCTTCCTTATAACGTTGCAGATCCGTAAGTAGCCGGGCAAGATAATAATTCGCCATGAAATGATCCGGATCGATCCTGATGAGCTCCTGAAAAGAGGCGACTGCCTCGCCGAATCGCTTCAGCTCCACCTGGCTCGTTCCAAGATAGAAAAGGGCGGTGAGATTTTTCGGGTCGAGATCGATCACACGCCGGTACTCAGCAACGGCGCTTAGGTAGTTTTTTTGATTCAGGTAGATGCCCCCACGGAGAAGGCGGATGTCGATGTCGTTCGGATGCGTCTCCAGGGTTTTTGTACAGATCGCCAGGGCCTTTTCCATCTCCCCTCTTTCCGTGTAGAGAAAAGCGATTTCCTTGGCCAGAAAAGGAGAAGAGGGATCGAGGCGGTTGGCCTCCTCGATCTCCTTGATCGCTTCCGGCAGATTCTCATTGAGGGAATTGAGGACGCCCAGGATATAGTGAAAGGAAGCGCCGGATGACAGATTCGCCTGCTTCGGTAACGGTTGGGGAAGGTCCTGTCTGGCGGGGGAGACGGCGCATCCGCCCAGGGCCAGGATCATCAGGAGAAGAGGGCCTGTCTTTCGGAGCATTGTTCGTCTCATGTCAAGATTTCCTTCCTGCTGCACTGTCTGCCGACGGCTCTCATCCCTTCATGTTCCTCTTGAGAATGTCCCAGCTCTTGAGGATGTCGATCGCGTTCTTCAACTGGTTGTCCTGCGTGAGGGTCTCCTCGCTCTTGTCCTTATTCGATCCCTCCGGTTTGGCGTCAACCTCTTTCGGTGATTTGATATGGCCTTTCAGATCCCGTTCCCGGAGCAGATGATCTTCCGGGGGCTCTTTTTCTTCAGCAGGGCGGATGAGCTTCACCACGATATCCGGGGTAATCCCCTCCGCCTGGATGGATCGTCCGTTAGGGGTATAGTATTTCGCTGTCGTCAGTTTCAGTGCTGAGCCGCCTTCCAGCGGGATGACCGTCTGCACGGAGCCCTTGCCGAAGGTCTGGGCGCCCAGAATCAACGCCCGTCCGCTGTCCTGGAGGGCGCCGGAGACGATCTCTGCGGCGCTGGCCGTTCCCTCATTGACGATAACGACGATCGGGCAGGTCGGTTCATCCCCGTCGTTTTTCGCTGTGGCTTTGCTCTCCATGTCCTTGGATCGACCGCGTGTAGAGACGATGACCCCCGATTTCATGAAAAGATCCGACACCTCTACCGATTGATTGAGGAGACCGCCGGGGTTGTTTCTCATATCGATAACAAGCCCTTTCAGGGGTTGGGCTTTTGCCTCTATTTCTCGAAGGGCTTTCTTCACATCGTCCACCGTCCGTTCCTGAAACGAGGCGATCCGGATGTAGCCTATCTGACCGTCGTAGATCTTTATTTTGACGCTCTTGATTTTGATGATGCTCCGGGTGATGACGTAATCTTTCGGCTTGGTCAAGCCTTCACGCATGATCGTGATGGTCACTTTTGTCTCTCGCGGGCCACGGAGCTTTTTGACCGCTTCCGTGATGGTGATGTCTTTTGTCGTTTTGCCATCGATCCTGATGATCTGATCGCCCGCCTTGATTCCGGCGATATAGGCGGGGGTATCTTCGATTGGGGAGACGACGGTGAGCACATCTTTCCGGATGGTGATCTCGATCCCTAGCCCGCCAAAGCTCCCCCGTGTCTCTACTTCAAGATCCTTATACATATCTGGGGTCATGAAGCTGCTGTGTGGATCGAGGGATTTGATCATTCCGTTGATCGCGCCCTGGATGAGCTTGTTGTTATCAACCGGCTCCACATAGTTCTTCTCCACCATGTCCAGGACCTCGCTGAAGGTCTTGAGGTTTTTGTATGTATTGCGGTCGATAGCCGAGACGCGGCTGTCTCCGTAAGGGCCGAGCAGGAACAGGGCGGTCAGAAAGGTAAAAAGTAAAAGCGCCCTTTTGCTGAGAGTGGTATTCATCATGGGTCTCCTCCATATTTGATACGTGATCAATCACAATGACAGGGGTGACAATACCACTTTTCATACAAATTTCCAGCACTAAAAAAGAAACCTGCGGAAAAAAAATGTCAAATGTATTAAAATAGATTTCCGCAGCGAATATTTTCATGTACACAGGGGGGGTATATGTCTGAAGAAAATTGGTTACGGAATCTTTGCCGATCAAGGGATGATCGGTGGATGGGGGGCGTCTGCGGAGGATTGGGCAGTCATACGCCGATTCCCTCCTGGGCTTGGCGGGTCATATTCACCCTGCTCTTTTTTTGCTTTGGGACGGGATTACTCTTTTATGTCCTGCTGTGGGTATTTATGCCGAAAGAACAACCGTAAGGAGAAGACGACTATGAAAAAATCCGATATGATCCTGGCACTGTCCAAAAAGGAGAGTCTTCGGGAACCGGAGGCCTTTGAAATCGTAAACATGGTGTTTTCGGGTTTTACAGAAACCCTCCGGAAGGGCGAAAGGATTGAAATCAGGGGGTTCGGAAGTTTTACCGTTCGCGACTATTCTCCCTATCTGGGGAAGAATCCGAAAACCGGGAAACGCGTTGAGGTCGGTCCGAAGAAACTACCCTATTTCAAAGCCGGTAAAGAATTAAAGGAAAAGATCAACAAGCCTGGTAAGTAAAGTGTGATCCGGCTGAGCGCCCGTGAGGAGGATCCCGTATGGCTGAATATCGCTGGTTCAATCATTACGATCCCGGTGTGCCGCATACGTTGGAACCCTATCCGCTGATCACTCTGCTCGATGTGCTGGCGGACTCGGTCGGCGCGAGACCGGGGCATCCGATGCTGATCTACCAGGGCAGGGAGGTGTCGTACCGTGAGATCGAGGATCACAGCAATGCACTCGCCGCGGCGCTGATAGCCTGCGGGGTCAAGAAGGGCGACCGCGTTGTGCTCCTGTTCCTCAATTGCCCGCAGAGTTTTATTGCCTTTTTTGCTGTATGGAAAGCCGGAGCGATTGTTGTCCCGCTCAACCCCCTGTATACCCCGTCCGAGCTCGAGCAGTCGATAAACGATGTCGAAGCCGAGGTCGCCTTGGTCGGATCGCTGTGGTACTCGACCGTCAAATCTTTCCAGCCGGGCACCAAACTGCGTTTGACAGTGGTGACCGACCTGGACACATACTCGCAGGCGCTCATGAAAAAGGAAGGAGGGGCGGTCGAACTCGAAGCGGACGACAGGTGGTGGAGCGATCTCATTGAGAAACACTTAGGGTCGACGAGGCCGGATGTCGAAATCGCCACAAACGATACGGCCGTCATACTCTTCAGCGGGGGTACAACCGGTATCCCAAAGGGCGTGATGGGCAGCCACCATTCGCTGGTCATCACGGGCACGCAGGTGACGGCTTGGTTCAGGGGACTGGCAACACCGTGGGAGGACAGGATGCTGGTGCCTCTGCCTCTTTTCCATGTTTTCGGCATCTACTCGGCTTTCGGGGTTGCCCTCATGGACCACCTGACCATGGTGCTGATCCTCAACCCCCGGGACGTGAAAAATGTGGTCGAAACGATCAGGGACTTCAAAGTTGCGACCATGGCGGTTTCCCCCACGATGCTCATTGCCATGCTAAACTATCCCGACCTGAAGCCGGACGACCTCAAATCCTTGCGGCGCACCGGTTCGGGGGCGGCGCCGCTCATGACCGAGACCAAACAAAGCTTTGAAGCGCGGATCAGCGGTCCGATAACCGAGGGATATGGGTTGACCGAGGGCACGCTGGCCATGACGGCGACGCCTGCCAGGGGTGTATGGAAACAGGGTTCTGTGGGCATTCCCATGCCGGACGTGGCGATACGCGTGGTCGATATCGAGACCGGCGTCGAGGATATGGCGCCCCATGAGCCGGGAGAAGTGCTTATCCGTGCGCCTCAATTGATGCAGGGTTACTGGGGCAGGCCGCAGGAAACGGTTGAGGCCATCCGCAACGGCTGGCTTTATACCGGCGACATAGGTTACCTTGATGAAGACGGATATCTCTTCCTCACGTCCCGCAAGAAGGATGTGATCAAGTGCGGCGGTTTCCAGGTCTGGCCGCGGGACGTGGAGGAGATCCTGAGCATGCATCCGGCGGTTGCCGAAGTTTGCGTCGGCGGTGTTCCCGATGCTCGGCAAGTCGAGGCGGTAAAGGCCTGGGTGGTTCTCAAGGAGGGGCAGGAGGCGACCGCAGAGGAGCTGCAGGAGTTTTGCCGCAAGAAACTGACCGGGTACAAGGTGCCGCGTCATATCGAGTTCCGCAAGAGCCTCCCCAAGACGCTGGTAGGCAAGGTGCTGAGGCGGATTTTACAGGAAGAGGAGAAGGAAAAGCTCGCTGTCAGAGACGGATGATCTCCATTCGGTGGTTCGCCTCGGGGTGGTTCGTTGACGGCCCCTCTGTCAGGATCGCGAGCTCGCCCTCCAGTCCCTGCCGCCGCAGCCAATCCCGCACATATCCGTTCCAGTCTCCGGGGTAATCGGTTTCGTATTGCGGATAGATCCCGCCGCTGAAGAGAAGTTTCTGGCAGGTCGTCTCCTGGGAACTCACCCCCACGATCCACATGGGGGGTTTAATGCGGGCGATCGAGCGGGCTGTGTAGCCGCTATGGGTTGGAACAAACACAGCGGCCGGGGAAATCCGCTCCAGGGTTGCCTCCACGCTCAAGGCGATCAAATCCGTGAGACCGATCGGAACATCGCGTCGATCGGCTAGGAAAGCGTCCTTGATCCCCTGACGGGAGCGTTGAGGTTCCGTCGCAGCGGCGATCTTTGCCAGCATAGCCACAGCCTCCACCGGATATTTCCCCATCGCCGACTCTTCCGAGAGCATGACGCAGTCCGTGCCGTCGAGCACCGCATTGGCCACATCGGTTGCCTCCGCCCGGGTCGGGCGCCGGTTGTCCATCATGGACTCGAGCATCTGCGTGGCGGTGATGACGGGTTTCCCCGCTCGATTCGCGCTGCGGATGAGCTGCTTCTGAACGACGGCAATCTGCTCGATCGGGATTTCTACCCCGAGATCGCCGCGCGCCACCATGATGCCGTCCGCCGCCGCGAGGAGTTCGTCCATGTGCTTCAGGGCGGTGGCGCGTTCGATTTTCGCTATCAGCAAGGGGTTGTAACCCATTGCGGAGGCGGCCTCCCGGACGGCGAGCATATCCGCAGCGCTCTCCACGAAGGATTGACTGACCGCATCCACCCCCTCCGAAGCGGCGAAGTTCAGGCATTCGCGGTCACGCTCTGTGAAGGCGCCGATCCCGAGGTCGATGCCGGGAAGATTGAGGCCTTTGCGGGAGCGCAATTCCCCGCCCACGAGGACCCGGCAGGTGATCTCCTGACCCTCTGCTTTTATGGTTTCTAGTTGGATGAGGCCGTCGTTCAGGAACAACACATCGCCGGGCTTGACCGCCCGGGGAAGACCTGAAAAGCTGACCGAAACCCGACCGGCATCTCCGACGATTTCACGGGTCGTAAGGGTGAAAAAAGACCCCGGCAGTAACTCGATCGGCTCGACCGACAGCTGGCCGATCCGTATCTTCGGACCGGGCAGATCGGCGAGGATGGCGATCCTCTCTCCCACTGCACGGGAGGCGGCACGGATGTTGTCGATCATCTGTTTGTGGCCTTGAAAATCGCTGTGCGAGAAATTGATCCGGGCCACAGCCATTCCGGCCCGGATCATTCTTTCCATGACCGCTTGAGACGCCGATGCCGGTCCGATGGTGGCCACAATTTTGGTTTTCTGTTTCGGGAGCGTCATGACCAGATCTCTCCTTTATTCCTTGTTACCCAGACGCTCGTGTGCGGCCCTGCACATAAGCGAGGTCCTCCTTCAGGTCCGGACCCACCGCCGCTGCACCGGCGAGCTCGTCGCAGCGCTCATTTTCCGTTTGACCGGCATGCCCGTGGACCCAGACGAACTGCACCCGGTGCGACTCGCAAAGATCCAGCAGCTGCGCCCACAGGTCACTGTTCTCGGCGGCGTCACTCTTCGTCCGCATCCAGCGGTTGGCCCGCCATTTGCGGGCCCAACCCTTGTTGATTCCGTTGATCACGTAGCGCGAATCGCTGTACAGGATGACGTCGGAAGGGGGGGGCAGTGCCTTGAGCGCAGCAAGGCAGGCCGTCATCTCCATGCGGTTATTCGTGGTGAGGCGGAAGCCCTCGGCGAGCTCGACTCGTGCTTCGCCCGCGATAATGATGACGCCGTATCCTCCCGGTCCCGGATTTCCTCGGCAGCCGCCGTCGGTATACACGACGATCTTCCCCGGTGGGAGGTCGGGGACGGGAAATGTGGAGCTACCCGCCCACGGGGTGGGGCGTCCCGTCAAGGGAGGCGCCTGTTTTGTGTTGCGCCTCCTGTCCCCGTCTGCAAGGCGGGACCCGCCGGTTGCGCTCCCGGTCGGGAAGGTGGTCTTCCCTGACGCGGCAGTGGCGGATATCGGATTCTCGAGCCACCGCTCAGCCTCGGACAGAGAGACAAACTTCTTATAGTGCGCTCCGGAAAATCCGCGGGTCAGCTCCTCGGCGCCTCCCGGACCGAACCAGGCGGTGTAGATGCCCCGCTTCCTTCCTTTGGCGACGACATAATATGTCTGAGATTTTCCCATGTCGTATGTGAAGCTCCCCGCCCACAGGGCGGGGCTTGCGGGATGCGCTCCCGGTCAAGGAATTACGGTTGTTTTCTGGGGCAGGTCGTCCTGCTGGGTGCGGCTTTTCAGGCGAAAACTTTCACCGTCATAGGAGAGGATCATTTCTGTGTCCCCCATCGTATTGACGGCAGGAGACTCCAGGTTGAATTTCTCGCCGAAATAAATTTTCCGGGCAATCTCGGATCGTGAGATCGTATCGGGATCTCCCTCTACCAGGATGGAACCCTCATTGACGATATAGGCCCGATCACAGACGGAAAGTGTTTCGCGCACGTTGTGATCGGAAATGATCACCCCGATTCCCTTGGCCTTGAGTTTTCCGATGATATTCTGAATGTCCGCCACGGCCAGGGGGTCAATGCCGGCGAAAGGTTCGTCGAGGAGGATATATTTTGGCGATGTCACGAGCGCCCGCGTGATCTCCACCCGCCTCCTCTCGCCTCCGGAGAGAGAATAGGCGCGGTTTTTTGCCAGCGGAGTCAGATCCAGTTCTCCCAGCAGTTCCTTCAAACGTTCCCGGCGCTCCTGCCGGCTAAGATCCAGTGTCTCCAGGATCGCCAGTATATTCTCCTCTACGGTCAGCTTTCTGAAGATCGAGGGCTCCTGGGGAAGGTAATTCAATCCCTTCCGCGCCCGGATATACATCGGACATCGGCTTACGTCCTCGCCGTCGATGAGAATCTGGCCGCCGTCGGGACGGATCAATCCCACGATCATATAGAACGTGGTCGTTTTCCCGGCGCCGTTGGGGCCTAAAAGACCCACGACCTCGCCGGGATAAATCTCCAGATTGACGCCATTGACCGCCCGCCTGCCCCCATAGATCTTGATCAAACCTGTAGCCGACAGTTTCCCTGCACCCGATCCGGGGCCTGGTCCAGTCCTGGTGTCGGGCCCTGACTCGCCGCCTGCTTGCATCCCCGTTTTCTGCGCCTGCTCCGAGAGGGCGGTCCGATGACCCGTCTGAAGCGGCTTTTTTCTTATCATCATGACGGAACAGCCCGATAGAAGGTCATGCATGGCAAGCTTGTCTTTCCGAAAGGCCGCCATGACGAAGCCGACGCCGGCCGTCAGCAGCGTCAGGAGCTTTGCCAGATGGCGCAATAGGTTAGAAACGGTGCCGGCTCGCCGGCCATTTCGGTCAAAGACACGGATATCGAAGAGAAGCTTGCCCGGTGTTGCCTGCAAGGGCGTCGCTTCCAGGATCAGGTGATACAGAAAGAGGAAAATAAAAAAGCCCGGGATGACCTGCCGGAAAATATCAAATACCATTTCGCTTTTCAGGTAGTCGAGGGTCTTCACCGCCCCTATATACAGGAGCGCGTAGAGGACGAGACAGAGCATGAAATCCGCGGTGGCTGCCCCTAGACGCCGCCAAAAACCGGCCGGGCCCTTTATGATTCCGCCGTCCGGGTATGGGGGATCAAGAATCCCGGAAGGCTCTGGGGCCTCGACAGTGTCCTCCCGGAGGGGCAGGTAGGAATGATCGCCCGTGGCGACACCAAGGGTCACCGTTGTTTTCTTTTTCATTATACCCTTCGGGACATGATGTCCAAGTTGCGCAAAGGTCTCAAGGTACTGCTTTTTCGCGCGAGTATACGAAGAACAATAGGGTGTGTCAATTGAATTATGGCCACCGCTGACTGTCAGACTTCCGCATCGGGGTCTTCACCGCAAGTCGACCCATCGATATGCGGCCCGCCCTGCTCCTTTTGCCCGTACCACTTTTCTCTGAGGTACAGGGAGGGCGCCTCGCTGTTGACTTTAAGGCAAAAGACGTCGGGTCGGTTGTAGTGTCCGGCCAGGTCGTGGATGAGCTTTTCCTCCACGGACCGTTCCAGGTCCAGATCGGCATACAGAATGCCTTCTTCATGTCCCAACGGCCCGCAAAGCAGCTCTCCGTTCGGTGAAATGATGGAAGATCCGCCCGTCAATGTGTCATCGGCCAGGAATTTTTTGTCCTCTTCGGTATAGGCGAGCATCGCTTTCATTTCATCGTTCATGGCGCCCACACAGTTTAGAATGTAAGCTTTCGACATAAATGCGCAGCCTCGTCCTGCCATTACCGCCCGGTCGGCCCTGTTCAGCATTTTTCGGCCCGGCAGATTTGGCCACGAAATGATCAAGATCATCGTCCCTTCGGCAATAAGGGCGAAAAGGGAGAGGGGATTTGAACTCTCACCGCAGATCAAACCGGCAATCTTTCCGAATTCCGTATCGAACGCCCTGAGCGTATCGCCAAAACCCCCTGTATGAACGAGTTTCTCTCCGACGGTCGGGGTAAGTTTTTGGTGCTTGCCCATAATTTCTCCGCTCGAGGCGATGAAAAGCTGGGAATTGAACATGGTTCCAAAGGTTCCCGGTCTTTTTTCGCAGAGACCCATCACGACATATGCGCCGACCTCTTTTGCCGCCTGACAGAGTGCTTCGGTTTGAGGGCCCGGTATTTCCACGGAGTTTTTAAAAAGCCGCAAAGCCATATCCCGGCTGGTGGGCCCGGTTGCCGGATGGAAATGGTACCAGAGCGGGTGACCCGGGATAAATCCTTCCGGGAAAGCGATGAGTTTGGCTCCGGCCTGCCCCGCTTCCCTGATAAGGCAGCAGGCCTTTTGAGTGGTTGCCTCCCGGTCGAGAAATATCGGTGCGGCCTGAATAACGGCAACCTTTACTGTAGGATAGTGGTCGCCCATCGTAAACCCCCTTTATCTGAAATCGCAGTATACCAACGGTTCATCGCGGAGGACGATAGTACAAACGGCAACATGGATCAAGGCAAACTTTCCGGCGGTCCGCTATCATGAACTTCCGACCGGCAAGGATGGTGTCATGTCCAGCTTATAATCGCCGGGCTCCCTTGATGACACCATAGGTGGTAGGATTTTTAAGCTCACCGATGTCCATTTCGTTGAAATCTATGAGATGAAGGCAAACCTTGCTTCCGAAAGGTGTCTTTGTGTCCGATGTCAGGGATTGTTTCAATTCAGCCAGCTTCTCCGGTTCAATCGCTCTGGCGCTATACGACCGGCAGGGTTTTCGGGTTTTGATGGATTCGATAATGGTCATGGGTGCCTCCGGCGCAAAATCGTACGGTCACTTCTTTTGCCGTCTCCAGAACGGACCGGTCTTTCCGATCTCCTTCATGGTTTGGCCCATCTCACGGACGTACTCGAACATGTGTGAGACATAATCCCGATCCAGCCGCCGTTTGAAGTAGGGTCCCGAGAAAAGCCTCATCATATCGGTGATCGGCGTAATTCCTTCGTCGCTGCCTTGGTCAAACGAGGCCCAATTGCGAACATGCCCTTCCGACCGGAAGAGGTTCATGGTCGCTCAGGCATATCCGATGTCTTCTACCCATTTCCACAGCGGAACGGACACATAGGCCATGTATCCGGAGGCTTCTTCGTTCAGGATCACGCCATCCCGGAGCACGACCTGAAGAGGTTCGCCGCAGTCCAGACAAGGGAAATCCACCGTTACCGTTTTGCCGGGGAAGAGCCAGCAGACCGCCAGCGATTCGAATCCTCACTGGCCGAACCATTTCTGCTGGCCGTCTATGCTGATGCGGTAATGGGTGGGGAGGTTGTTGAAGGGTGCAAAGGAGACGATGTGGTCGGTTCTCGGATACAGCCATCCGGCGATGCCCGAGCCGAAAAGGTCGTGAAGGGCGGCTCTCCCCTCTTCGACGGCAAGACCGAGCGAGGATGCCAGTTCCGTATAAAACGGCGCCTGGCCGGTTTCCACCATGCGCTTCATGATGACATGAAACGCCTTATCCAAAATCACAGGTTCATCCATGGCATTTACCTCCAAAAAAAGAAGACCCCCCCTCTCTTTTTTGGAGACACGGGGTCTTTGGGCCGTCCGTCGATTGCACCCTCACGGTTTAGGGTTAAAAAAATTAATAACGATTGCTATATTTTGTTGATCGTACTTACTACATCCATCAATTCTGGAAGTCAAGGCCATAACCGGCGGCAATTCGTGCCCGAAAGCGGTTATTGACTGATTTTGAAAAGTATGCGAGATGACGATCAAATAATGATCTGCCTGTATTGATTGCATTAAACCCCCGCCGAACGATGGTATTTCGAACAACCGGAAAACGAGAGGCGTCATGGTGCTGTAACCGATCGAAGGTCAGCCGAGCAGACAGTCAGGAGGAACCCTATGAATGAATCTTCGAGTTTCAAAAGCGGTCTGGAAATCCTGTCCCGTATCTTGATCCGATGCTTTGTCTTGGGTGCTGTCTTCATTACGCTCTGGTTCATCTTTTTCCTGGTCGGCGGTGAGTTGGGTTATACGATGCATGCCAAGTGGTTTCAAATATCAAGACACGAATACGATTTGCTGAATTATTACGGCATGGCGTTTGTGAAGGGCTGCAATTTTCTTTTTTTCCTCTTCCCTTATATTGCGATCCGGATGGTGCTGAGACGAAAGCGTGAATGATGGGTTGAACGGCGGACATGATGACGTTGCGCATAAGGCGGAGCATAAAACAACCGTGAGCAAAACAGCGATAATTGATATAGACAACACCCTCTGGCAATTCAGCGACGCTTTTTATCAGGAGTTGAAGAAAATCAACCCGGATTTTCCAACGCCCGACCACTGGACCACCTATGACATTTGGGAAGGATACTGTTCGGTTGAGGATTTTATCACCGCGATCAACGCGATTCACCATCATCAGGACAACGACCAATACCAACCATACCCGGAATCACCGCGATTTTTGTCATCACTCAAAGAACATGGTTTCCATGTCATTCTTGCCAGTCATCGTGTGCCGACAACAAAGCAGCCGACCGAGCAATGGCTCAATCGGCACGGACTTCACTACGACGAACTTCATCTCTCATTGAACAAGACTGTTCTCTTTGCGAATGCCGACGTCGTCGTGGATGATTCACCGCTTACACTTGAAAAAGCGATAGATAATGGAGCGCTGGGCGCCGGATTGCTGTTCCCCTGGAACAGGGCTTATGTCAGTAACGGCTTTAGGCTTTTTCAAAACCTCGATGATGTTCTGGAATACATTCTGAAACCAAGTTTCTAATATGAACCCGTCAATTCTTTGGAGGGCACAATGGAAGATCAATTGAAAAAACAGCAAGCAACGGAGATCCAGATTAACACCGGGGATGAAATTCTGCGGGGTAAATACAGCAATAACATGATCGCCGCTCACAGTGCCGATGAATTTATTCTTGACTGGCTTTTAAACTCGCCCAGTGGTGTTCATCTGGTCTCGAGAATCATTGTGACTCCCTCGCATGTCAAACGAATCATCCACGCCCTTAATGAAAATCTCGATAAATACGAAAAACAATTTGGCAGTATTAAGGACATTGTCTCGATTGATCATAAATTTCATTAACTTTGGTGTCTTGTGCGGTTGAGGTAATAGTGATGTCGATTAAAACAGGGAGAAACAGCATGGAGAGCAAAATCAGGGAAGCAATCTTCAGGCGGGTCGAGCACGAACCCTTTGCCGGGAAATTCGGCCTAACGCTGATGGATCTGGACGACGGCTATTCAAAAGTTTCGATGGTCTTCACACCGGATATGGAGAACATGTTTGGGAAAGCCCATGGAGGGGCACTTTTTGCTCTCATCGATGAAGCGTTTGAAACCGCGTCCAATTCGCATGGCACTATTGCCGTTGCCTTGAACATGAACATCGCCTACCTTGCCTCCCCTTCTGCGGGCGCCACATTAACCGCCGAAGCCAGGGAAATAAACCGAACCAATAAAACCGCGGTTTATGACATCAAGGTGGTTGAAGGTGAGAACCGTCTTCTGGCCTCCTGCCAGGCCCTCGTCTACAGGCTGGATAAACCGTTGCCGTTCCTCGATCAAGTTTAGGGACAGGAAATTCGTTATGACCCCGATAGAAATGGTTATGACTGCGGCAACACTGTATGTCAAATAAAATCAAGTCGAACATCTCCTTGACAAACAAGGTCCGCATCCGTATTCTCCCGCGCTGGAAAAAATAACATGGCATCACTATCCGCTTTCAAGCGG